>ERZ1643249.2877-NODE-2877-length-15627-cov-10.559787_pt1 | contig 15627 bp, 13 predicted proteins | sample MGYA00579263_ERZ1643249 | MGnify/ENA primary metagenome ERZ1643249 (study PRJEB29033, sample SAMEA4952264) | chicken gut metagenome | biome: Broiler Chicken; feature: Gastrointestinal Tract; material: Caecum | place: Ireland | collected 2018 | study: Broiler...
GATCATAAGAAAAAACCTGGGGAGTCTGTACGGTCCATACCAGACTTCTTTTAGGAGTCTGGGCGATCAGCTGGTTTTCGTCGGCAATTTTCACGGTATCTTTTGAAGGCATTCCTACTACGCAGCCCCCATATTTCTTTACTGCCTCTTCTGCTCTTACAAGGATTTCTTCTGTAACAAAAGGTCTGGCTCCATCATGGATATATACATAATCACAATTTTCACAGGCCATAAGCCCCTCAAAAACCGAGTCATACCTCTCCCGGCCCCCTGGAATGATCTTTTTCACCTTTGAAAAACCATAGTTCTGAACAATCTCTTTTCTGCAGTACTCTACACTTTCCGCACCGGTCACCAAAATAATCTCTTGTATTTCCGGACTGTTCTGAAAACAGGTCAGACTATAATAAAGTATCGGCTTTCCTTTTAAAGAGAGGAATTGTTTCTGCACCTTGCTGTGCATTCGTTTTCCCTGTCCTGCTGCCAGAACGATAGCTATAGATTTCATTTTCTATCTCTCTCCTAATTTCAAATTTGGTACGGCGTTCAGGTCCCAGCCGTGACGAACTCCTTTCTTATATTCATAATAAGCCGCCGCCCCGATCATGGCTGCATTATCCGTACAAAGGATAGGGGATGGATGATAAAATCGGATCTGATTTTCCTGACAGGCTTTTTCCATGGCCTCTCTCAGGCCACTGTTGGAAGCCACCCCTCCTGCAATAGCCAGTTTATCTATATGATAATCTCTGGCTGCTGCCATAGCATGCTCCACCAGCACTTCTACTACACACCGCTGAAAAGAAGCGGCCACATCTGCCGCTACGATCTCCTCGCCCTGCATCCGGCATTTATTCAGATAATTGAGCACCGCCGATTTCACACCGCTGAAGCTGAAATCATAGGGAGCATCATCGATCTTGGCTTTTGGAAAATCCATGGCATAAGGATTTCCTTCTTTTGACAGTTTATCGATCTTTGGGCCTCCCGGATAACCCAGACCAATGGCCCTCGCAACTTTGTCAAAGGCCTCGCCTGCTGCATCATCTCTGGTCCTTCCAAGAATCTCAAACTCTCCATAGTCTTTTACAATCACCAGATGAGTATGTCCACCAGACACTACCAGGCAGAGAAACGGAGGCTCCAGATCCGGATTTTCCACATAATTGGCGGCAATATGCCCTTCAATGTGATGAACCCCTACCAGAGGGATATTCCTGGCAAAACTGATAGCTTTTGCCTCGGCTACTCCTACCAGGAGAGCTCCCACCAATCCAGGTCCATAAGTTACCCCAATGGCATCCAGATCATCCAGGGTAACCTCTGCCTCCTTTAAGGCTTCCTCGATTACCTGATTGATCTTCTCAATATGCTTTCTGGAGGCAATTTCCGGAACTACGCCTCCATAAAGTTTATGCAGATCGATCTGAGATGAAATAATATTTGATAAAACCGTCCTGCCGTTCTTTACCACTGCTGCAGCGGTTTCATCGCAGGAACTCTCAATTGCAAGGATCAAAATATCTTCTTTATCCATTTTCTGTCTCCTCTATTCTTCCTCAAACTGCAGTTCTACGGACTGCCGGTCCCTGGCTGCAACCGTATTCGGAAAGATCTTCTGTGCTTCCGGCAAAGCTTCCTCCGGACGGACCAGAGAGGGGCTGTAATGGGTCAGCCACAGCTCCTTTACCTGAGCTTCTCTGGCTAAAGCAGCCGCTTCCTTAAAGGTCATATGCTTATATGCCCTGGCTTTTTCTTCTTTGTCTTGTTCTCCGTACATTCCCTCACAGATAAAAAGGTCGGATCCCTTTGCATGTTCTGCAATGGCTTTAACCGGCCTGGTATCTGTGGTATAGGTAAGTTTTATTCCTTTCCGGGCAGGACCAAGGACCATTTCCGGAGTATAAACCTTATCACCCGCAGCAACCGTCTCCCCCTTCTGCAGGGGATTCCAGTATTTCAGAGGAATCTCCTGTTCTTTAGCCCTTACCGGATCAAATTTCCCCTGGCGTCTGATCTCCAGAGTATATCCATAGCAGGTAACATTATGATTTACCTTAAATGCCGTGATATGATATCCGTAAAGTTCAAAAACTTCTTCTGGTTTAGTAAGTTCTATACACTGTATCTCAAAAGGAAGCTCCGGAGCGATCACCCTGAGAGCAGAAACTACACGGATCAACCCTTTTGGACCTATCAGAGTCAGCGGCTGGGTCCGCTCCGCATTTCCCATGGTCAGCAGGAGACCCGGAAGGCCGCTGATATGATCTGCATGAAAATGAGTAAAACAGATCACATCAATCGGTTTAAAGCTCCACCCCTTTTCTTTCACCGCTACCTGAGTACCTTCCCCGCAGTCTATCAAAAGGTTACTGCCATTATAGCGGGTCATTAAAGATGTAAGCTTTCTTCTTGGAAGAGGCATCATGCCCCCGGTTCCTAAAAGACATACGTCCAGCATTGTGTGTTCCTCGTTTCTTCCTAAATATCGTATAAATCATAGCACAGTTTTTTCTGTGCTACAATAATTCCTTTTCCGTATTTTTTTCAGGAGGTATCTTAAAACCTGCAGTCAGTCTGTCATAGCACGCCTCACAGAGGTCAAAGCTATGGCTTTCACCGTCTTTTTCTGAAAAATATCCCCACTGTACCTGTCCATGGAAGACCCCTTCCATAACCATTCCTTTTTCTATGCGGATCTTCCTGCCGCAGCAGTTACAAAGGATCTCCTGCACCTGATGTTCTTTCTGATTTTCGTATTTTCTCATACTCTTCCTCCTTAGTATCGAAAACAGTATTGAAAATTTACCGGTCTACCTGCCCTATTATACAGAACTCTCCTTGCAAAGCCCAGTGGGAATCAAATGCAAAGTTAGCAAAGGCTGGCAGTTTTCTTTTCCATAAGAATTCCATCTTCTCTGGGATTCTCATAAAAATTTTTCCGGATTCCCTGTACCGAAAATCCACAGTTTTGATAAAGGTGAATGGCAGGGGCATTGCTCTGACGCACTTCCAGAAAGAAAGAGACAACCCCCTCTTTTTTTCCTTCTTCTTCCAAAGTTTCCAAAAGCCTGCGGCCGATATGTCTTCCCTGAAAATCCTTCTTTACAGAGACCTGGGTAATCTCCCCTTCATCCAGAACAGTCCACATCCCGATATATCCGATCACCTGTTCCCCTTCCAGGGCCGTCAGATAAATGTTCTCTTTTTTCTCCAGGGCCTGCAGAAAACTTTCTTCTGTCCAGGGAAGGGAAAAATTCTCTTTTTCTATAACCGCTGCCTGGGAGACATCCTGTTTATTCATCCGTCTGATCTCAATTTTCTCCATGTTTTCCCAGCCTTTTTGCTCTTTCTCTTTCCGCCTGAGACACTCTGAGATATTCCGGTTGATGTTCCCCGGCAGTCTGAAGTTTCCCTGCCTTATAATAGACTGCTCCAAGAGCCGCCACAGCTCCTGCTCTCTGACGGTTCAGATGGGCAGGAGCAAAAGAACAGGGAACCTGACATTTCTCAGCGATCATCTCCCGAAAAACCGGCACCCCGTCTCCCAGAAAAATCACCTTCCTGCCCAGCTGATTTAACTCTTTGAGCAGTTCTTCCATAGGTAAGGCCGCCTGCTTCTTTACAGTGATCAGACAGTGGTCTTTGAATGCATAAATTCCTGTATATACCTGTTTTCTCCTGGCATCCATGATGGGACAAATAAGAGTGTCTTCAGAAGTATCATAAAGATTATAGGCCAGAGCCTCCAATGTAGGCACCGCAATAAGGGGTTTGTGAAGAGCCAGCCCCAGCCCTTTGGCAGTGGCGGAACCGATCCGAAGTCCGGTAAAGGAACCGGGACCTGCTGCAACAGCAATCGCATCTAAAGTCTCCAGATCCAGATCTACAACTCTTTTGATCTCATCCAACATAGGCAAAAGTGTCTGAGAATGGGTCTTTTTATAATTCATGGTATACTCGGCCACAAGGGTCTCGTCCTGGAGCAGAGCCACAGAGGCTACTAATCCGGAACTGTCCAGCGCCAATATCTTCATATTTTATATTTCCTCCAATCCCTCTATAGTGATTTTTCTGTAATCAAAATCTTTTGCAGGATCTTTCTCTATGGTAACAGAGATCACATTTTCCGGCAAAATCTCTTCGATCAGCTGGGCCCACTCAATCAGGCAGATTCCCTCTCCGAAGAAATAGTCGTCATATCCGATCTCCTCCATCTCCTCAATATCTCCGATCCGATACACATCAAAATGGTAAAAAGGAAGTCTCCCGCCTTCATATTCCTGAAGAATCGTAAAAGTGGGGCTGTTCACCGGTTCCCCAATTTCCAGCCCGCTGGCAACGCCTTGGGTAAATACGGTCTTCCCCACTCCCAAGTCTCCATTCAGAGTATAAATCTGTCCGGGCAGAGCCTTTTTACCGATTTTTTTTCCTAATTGAAATGTCTCTTTGGCATTTTTGGTTTCTATAATCATAAATCTTTCCTCACTTCACCAAAACAGTATAGCATACAAAATTCCAGCTTGCACCTTTTATTTTTTTCTTCTATAATACAAGGAAACCAGAAAACATGAATACGAAAAGGAGACTGCAAATATGGCAAACCCAATTGTAACCATCACAATGGCAAACGGAGATGTAATGAAAGCCGAATTATATCCGGAAGTTGCTCCTAATACAGTAAACAATTTTATCAGCCTTGTAAAAAACGGGTTCTATGATGGCCTGACCTTTCACAGAGTCATTCGGGGCTTTATGATCCAGGGTGGCTGCCCTCAGGGAACCGGCATGGGAGGTCCGGGATATTCCATCAAAGGTGAATTTTCCCAGAATGGCTTTCATAACGATCTTGCCCATACTCCCGGCGTACTTTCTATGGCAAGAGCTATGCACCCTGATTCCGCCGGAAGCCAGTTCTTTATCATGCATGAAGCCGCTCCTCATCTGGACGGAGCCTATGCTGCTTTTGGCAAAGTGATCGAAGGCATGGAGACCGTTAATAAAATTGCCGAGACTCCCACAGACTACAGTGACCGTCCAATGGAAGAACAGAGGATCCAGTCTATGACTGTAGAGACCTTCGGAGAGGAATATCCGGAACCTGAAAAATGTTAATCTGCGGAAGGCTCAGTTTTCAAAGAGAAGCTGTTCTCCCTGAGAAACCGCATAATAAAGTTCTTTTATTTCTGTGATGGAGGCCCGCCCGCTGGTGGTCTCTGTCACAGCTTTTTTTATCTGTTCCCGGTCTTTGGCCGGTACCAGGATCTGTAGTTTCACTGTTTCTGTGTACTGGCTGTCCAATATAGGTATCTCCCTCTGGGCAAAAAGGTACTGAAGTTTTCCCACTCCATTATAATCTGTACCGATTTCAATCAATACTCCATGATTCTTCTCAATAACCCTGCTGGCAGAAATCCCTTCCTGGGCAGCTTTGGAATAGGCCCGCACCAACCCTCCGGTTCCAAGAAGAGTACCGCCAAAGTATCTGGTGACTACCACCGCTGTATTATATAATTCCTCTCCCAGAAGGACATCCAGCATAGGTTTCCCCGCAGTTCCACCCGGCTCTCCGTCATCACTGCAGCGCATAATCTCCCGCCTCTCGCCGATTACATAGGCAAAGCAGTTGTGGGTGGCATCCCAGTATTTTTTCCGCATTTCTTCAATAAAGATCAGAGCCTCTTCTTCCGTCTGCACAGGCCGTACCGTAGCGATAAATCTGGATTTTTTCTCCACGATCTCTCCCTGACCGCCCTCATAAACCGTTTTATACTCTTCTAACATAAAATACCTCGTTTTCTTTGATATATGTTGCATTTTAGCATATTTCTCCCGGAAGAGGGAATATTTATGATGAAAAAATGAAAATACTGTGAGGGATTTCAAAGTTTCTTGAATTAGAGAACCTCATTTGTTATAATGGACGGGAAAAGGAGGCAAGACTACATGAATTTTGGAAAACGAGCCACGAATAGAAAACGCAATGCTCTCTCTTCTCATTCTACAATGATGGGAAAGAAAGCCAATGTTTCTATTCTGCGTATCATTTTCATCGCTCTGATCGCAGTGTTTGCTATTGGATGCTGTATGGGGATCGGAGCAATGAGAGGCCTGATTGATGACGCTCCTGATATCTCAGAAGTCAACATCGTTCCCGTAGGTGAGGCTACTTTTGTCTACGATGCCAACGGGGATCAGCTTCAGAAACTGACAGCGCCGGATTCTAACCGTATGCCGGTGACCATCGATCAGATTCCTCTGGATCTGCAGCATGCCGTGGTCGCTATTGAAGATGAACGTTTCTATGAGCATAATGGTATTGATATAAGAGGTATCCTCAGGGCCGCAGTTGTGGGTATTACCAGCGGACACTTTTCAGAAGGCGCCAGTACCATTACGCAGCAGCTTATAAAAAATAATGTTTTCACAGACTGGATCAACGAATCTACTTTGGAACGTTTTGAGCGTAAATTTCAAGAATGGTATCTGGCTCTGGAACTGGAGAAGCAGGTAAAGGACAAAGATGAAATTCTGGAGAATTATCTGAACACCATTAACCTTGGTAATGGAAATTACGGTGTCCAGGCTGCCGCTCAGGATTATTTCGGTAAAGACGTCAGCGACCTGACCTTGTCTGAATGTACGGTTCTTGCAGGAATTACCCAGAATCCCACAAGATACAATCCGGTGACCAACCCGGAGAATAACGCAGAGCGCCGCCAGGAAGTCCTGGACCATATGTTGGAACAGGAATATATCACCAAAGAACAGTATGATGAATGTCTGGCAGATAATGTATACGAAAGAATCCAAAGTGTTGAACAAGCAAGTGAAAGCGAAGATACCACTTACAGCTATTTTATCGATGAGTTGACCGAGCAGGTAATACAGGATCTTCAGGACAAAAGAGGATATTCTGAGCAACAGGCTTACAATGCTCTTTACAGCGGAGGTTTAAGAATCTATACCACCCAGGATCCTGCGATCCAGCAGATCTGCGATGAAGAATACAGTGATCCGGACAACTTCCCATCGGGAAGCCAGGTGGAACTGGACTATGCTCTGACAGTAAGACATGCCAATGGAGAAGAAGAAAACTACAGCACGGAAATGCTGGAACAGTATTTTATCCAGAATGAAAGTTCTGATTTTACCGTATTATTTGACAGCCAGGAAAGCGCCCAGGCCCATATAGATGCATACAAGGCAGCGGTTTTAACAGAAGGCGATGAAGTTGTGGCAGAAACCATTCACTTTACTCCCCAGCCTCAGTCTTCTCTATGTATCATTGACCAGCATACCGGATATGTAAAGGCTATCGTAGGCGGCAGAGGTGAAAAATCCTCCAGTCTGAGTCTGAACAGAGCGACCAATACCACCAGACAGCCAGGTTCTACTTTTAAACCGCTGGCAGCCTATGCCGCTGCATTAAACGAGGGCGGTATGTCACTGGCGACTACCTTTGAGGACGAGCCTTTTACCTATGACAATGGAGAACCTCTGTATAACGCAGACCGGCAGTATCACGGCACCGTCACAATGCGGGAAGCTATTGTCCACTCCTATAATATACCTGCAGTAAAATGCATGATTGAGATTACCCCGGAATTAGGTGTAGAGTATCTGGAGAAATTCGGATTCACCACACTGATCACAGAACCAACAGAAATTAACGGCGGAATTTATGACGATATTAATGCTTCAACCGCCATCGGCGGTATCACCCAGGGTGTGAGCAATCTGGAACTGACTGCTGCTTATGCAGCCATTGCCAACAACGGTACCTATATCAAACCGGTCTTTTATACCAAGATCCTGGATGCTGACGGCAACGTAGTGATCGACAATACACCGGAAAAGACTACGGTAATCAAGCCCAGCACCGCATATCTGCTTACCAATGTAATGGAAGATGTTGTCACAGAAGGTACCGGTACAAGGGTACAGTTTGACGGTATGCATATAGCAGGTAAAACAGGTACCACAGATAATTACCGTGATCTTTGGTTCTGCGGATTTACTCCTTATTATACCTGTTCTGTGTGGGCAGGCTATGATGACAATACAGTGCTTCCCCAGGGGACTTACCGCACTTATCAGCAGACCCTATGGAGAAACATCATGGAGAGGATCCATGCAGATCTTCCGGATACGGATTTCAAAATGCCTTCTACCGTCCAGGAGGCATCGATTTGTACGGACACAGGCCTTCTGGCCACCTCCAGTTGTAATTCTGTAACAGAATATTTTGATACGGAACAGATTCCAACCCAGTATTGTTCCGGACACTATACCTATAATTACAATTATAATTATGATTACAGTGACGATTATTCGGAAGATTCTTCTACAGACAGTTCGGAGAGTTCCGAGACTACCGTAGAAGAGCCTACACCGGAAACTCCTGTAGAAGTTCCCGAGGAAACCCAGCCTGAAGTATCGGTACCTGAAGAAAGCACAGATACTCCTTCTTCAGATACCGGAGGAGAGGCCCCGGCAGATACCGGAGGAGAAGTTACACAGTAATATATAGAGAAAAGGAGCTGTTCCTACAGTCCGACTTATTTCGGTACTGTACGGATACTGCTCCTTTTCTTACTTTATCCCGCTATGCACGACAAATTCACATAAAATGTATAAATAGTTCTGATATATGACTAATGTGGCAGCCCTATGTAATATGACTTTGCTATCTGATTTTTTACTGGCTCAAAATAAGCTTTGCTGCTCCGCATACACCGGCATCATTACCTAAAGTTGCCAGGCGGATAGGGATATCCTTACATGCAGTAAAGGCATAGTTCCGATAATATTTTTCCACACAGTCAATCAAGGGCTGTCCGGCTCTAGAAACCCCGCCTCCCAAAACGATCACATCCGGATCCGTTACACAAGTGAATGCAGCCAGTGCTCTTCCCAGATACTCGGAAAATTCTTCCACTACCTCAATCGCCATCTGGTCTCCTTCTTTATAAGCATCAAACACACTCTTTGCGCTTACATTTGGAAGATTACGCAAGACTGAAGGCTTCTGGGAAGACTCCATGGCTTTCCTTGCCAGTCTGGCGATTCCCGTAGCTGAAGCATACTGTTCAAGACAACCTTTATTTCCGCAGTTACATGGAACCTCTTCCTTAGGATTCACCGGCGCATGTCCGATCTCTCCTCCTGCGCCATGGGCACCGGTAACGATCTTCTCATTGATGATGATTCCTCCTCCAACTCCGGTTCCGAGTGTAACCATGATCAGATTTCTGGCACCCTGTCCGCCGCCTTTCCACATTTCTCCAAGAGCTGCTACATTGGCGTCATTTCCGGCTTTTACTTTAAGACCGGTCAGATCTCCCAGCTCTTTTTCGATATTTCTTCTTCCCCAGTGAAGATTTACTGCACAGGCAATCTCCCCGCTTTCTTCAACAGGTCCGGGGAGTCCGATTCCTACTCCTGCGACCCGGGACTTATCCAGCCCTTTTTCTTTTATCTTTGCCAGCACTGTATCTGCAATATCCGGCAGGATCCTTTCGCCCTGGTTTTCCACATGGGTAGTAATCTCCCATTTGTCCGTTATATTTCCATCTTCTTCAAAAAGTGCGCATTTAACGGTGGTGCCTCCCACATCGATCCCAAAACAATATTTCTTTTCCACAGTTACTCATCTCCCTCTTCTCTCTTTTTCATCATGTTCTCCTGAACACGTCTGTATAATTCCTGAGCCGCATTATAGCCCATCTTTTTCTGTCTGTGGTTAACGGCTGCAGACTCTACGATAACCGCCAGATTTCTGCCGGGACGGATAGGAAGAGAATGGCATACCACTTTATTTCCCAGGAACTCTGTATACTCTTCTTCCATACCCAGACGGTCGTATTCCTTGTCCCGGTTCCACTCTTCCAGCTTGATCACCAGATCGATAGACTGGGTATTCTTTACACTTTCTACACCGAACAGAGTCTTCACATCAATGATGCCGATACCCCGGAGCTCAATAAAATGCCGGGTAATGTCGGGGGCAGAACCTACCAGAGTCACATCACTGACACGACGGATCTCCACAACATCATCACTGACAAGACGGTGCCCCCTCTTGATCAGTTCCAGAGCAGCCTCACTCTTTCCAATACCGCTTTCACCCATGATCAGCACGCCTTCACCGTATACATCCACCAGAACACCGTGGATAGAGATACAGGGTGCAAGCTGTACGCCCAGCCAGCGGATAATCTCAGCCATGAAAGCAGATGTGGTATTTCTTGTCACCAGGATCGGCACATCATATTTATGAGCCAGACTCAGCATATCCTCATCCGGTTCTGTCATAGTGGTAAACACCACGCATGGAATCTTGCTGGAAACAAAGCGCTCGAAAGCTTTCACTTTCTCCTCTCTTTCCAGATGCAAAAGATAGGTATACTCTACATAACCGATGATCTGAACCCTTTCGTTAGCGAAATGCTCCAGGTATCCGGTAAGCTGCAGAGCCGGACGGTTGATTTCCGGTGTGTTGATCCTTTTTGCAGATATGTCAATATCCGGTGTTTTATTATACAGGTTTAATTCCTGTATCATCTTTTTTAATTCTACACCTTTCATGTCTCTCTCTCCTTCAGTTTATCTTAAAAATCTATCCCTATTTTATCATATGGTATGCACAAGTTCAACAATCCTCTGGAAGTTTAGCTTTCCCCCTGATGAAAAAAAACATACACTTCTCTGGCTGCTTTTTCATTCATAGAATCTATGGCGGAAAGTTCTTCCACAGAGGCTTCCCGTATCCCTTCCAGGCCTTTAAAATGCTTCATAAGAGCTTTTCTTCTGGCAGGACCTACACCCGGAATATCCTCCAGCATGGAATGGACCTGGCCTTTGCTCCGCAGGGAACGATGATATTCTATGGCGAATCTGTGGGCCTCGTCCTGAATCCTGGTAATCAGCTTAAATCCTTCACTGTCCTTATCAATGGGGATTTCCTCATTGTTATAATATAGGCCCCGGGTCCTGTGCCGGTCATCTTTGACCATTCCACATACAGGGATATGAAGATCCAGCTTTTCTAAAACATCCAAAGCGATGTTTACCTGGCCTTTTCCTCCATCCATCATGAGAAGATCTGGAAATTTTGTAAAGCTGCCGTAGGCATCCTCCAGGTTCTCTGCCCTGCGTTCCTCCTTCTCACCCAGCCCATGAACAAATCTTCTGGTGAGGACCTCTTCCATACTGGCGTAATCGTTTGCACCTTTCACCCACTTGATCTTAAATTTCCGGTAATCGCTCTTCTTGGGCTTTCCTTTCTCATAGACTACCATAGAGCCTACAGACTGAAAACCGCTGATATTGGAAATATCAAAAGCTTCGATCCGGTTTACTTCCGGAAGCCCTAAAAGTGCGGCAATCTCTTTCACTGCTCCGATGGTGCGCCCTTCCTCCCGTTTAATCCGCTCTTTATCTCTTTGAAGGACCATCTGGGCATTCTGATAGGCCAGCTCCACCAATTTTTCCTTTGTACCTTTTTTAGGAACCGTGATCCGCACTTTCTGTCCCTTCTTCTTTTCCAGCCACTGTCCCACCAGTTCCATGTCTTCTACTTCTTCCTGGAGCATGATCTCCTTGGGAATAAAGGGCGTTCCTGCATAGAACTGCTTCAGGAAACTGGACAGTACCCCTTTTGTGTCGTCACCGGGAGCAGTCTTCATATAAAAATGATCCCGCCCGATCAGCTTTCCATCTCGCATAAAGAACACCTGGGTCACTGCATCTTCCCCTTCCATAGCCGCCGCTATGATGTCCTTATCCTCTTTGTGCTGATCCGTAATCTTCTGCCGTTCTCCGATCTTTTCTACACTCTGGATCAGATCCCGGTACTGGGCCGCTTCCTCAAAATCCAGCTTTTCTGAAGCCTGAAGCATCTTTTCTTCCAGCTCTTTCAGGATTTCCTTGTGATTTCCATTCAAAAAATCTAAAAGCCCCTCCACCTGTCTTTTATAATCTTCCTGGGAAATATAACCTTGGCAGGGAGCGTTGCACTGCTTTATGTGGTAGTACAGACAGGGACGTTCTTTGCCAATGTCCCTGGGCAGACTGCGGTTGCAGGAGCGGAGATGATAGAGCTTTCTGGTAAGCTCTATCACATCCTTGACTGCCGTGCTGCTGGTATAAGGTCCGAAATACCTGGACTTATCCTTTTTCATTTTTCTTGCCATCATGATCCTGGGAAACTCCTCTCCCACTGTTACCTTGATAAAAGGATAGTTTTTGTCATCCTTCAGCATGGTATTGTATTTTGGCCGGTGTTCTTTGATCAGATTGGACTCCAGCACCAGCGCCTCCAGTTCCGAGTCTGTGATAATATACTCAAATCTGGCGATTTGTTCTACCATCTGTTCCTTTTTGACCCCCAGGTTCCGGCTCTTCTGAAAATACTGACGTACCCTGTTTTTCAGGCTGATTGCCTTCCCCACGTAGATAATGACGTCTTTGTCATCGTGCATGATATAAACCCCCGGGCGGGCCGGAAGTTTCTTCAGCTCTTCTTCTATATCAAACATGGTTTTCCGCCTTTCCATCATGATAAAAAAGGAACTGCCGCATTAAACATTTCCACACATCCTTTAATACAGCAGTTCCTGACTCCTATTCTGTTTTTACGCCGGATTCTCCGAAACCGGCTGTGTTTCCCCCGGAAGCTCTTCCGGAGCATTCTCCTGACCTTCCCCCGGATTCTTTTCGCTGATTCTCTGCTTTGAATCTGACTCGGTAACTCCCCGGGCCTCGTGGAAGATCTTCATGAACTCTTTTCCGGTAATGGTTTCCTTTTCAATCAGAAATGCAGCGATCTTATCCATTACATCTCTGTTCTCGCTGAGAAGACGTTTGGCTTCATCATAAGATTTTTTCAAAAGTTTCATAACCTCATGGTCGATTTCCGTAGCTGTGGAATCACCGCAGTTTAACATGGCTCGTCCATCCAGATACTGGCTCTGGGTCTCCGCCAGTCCCATAAGACCAAAACGGTCCGACATACCGTACTGGGTGATCATAGCTCTGGCTACCTTTGTGGCCTGCTCAATATCATTGGCAGCTCCGGTAGTCACTGTGTCAAAGACGATCTCTTCCGCTGCCCGGCCACCCAGATATCCAACCAGCATGGCTTCCAGTTCTTTCTTCGTGTTCAGGTATTTTTCTTCTTCCGGCACATGCATAACATATCCCAGAGCCCCCATAGTCCTTGGAACGATGGTAATCTTCTGCACCGGTTCGGAATCCTTCTGAAGAGCACTGACCAAGGCATGGCCTACCTCATGGTAGGAGACGATTTTTCTTTCTTCCGGGCTTAAGATACGGTCTTTCTTCTCTTTGCCCACCAGAACCACTTCCACCGCTTCCAGCAGATCCTTCTGGGAAACTGCCTTCCGCCCGTGCTTTACTGCCAGGATGGCGGCTTCATTGATCATGTTGGCCAAATCTGATCCTACCGCTCCTGAAGTAGCCAGAGCAATGGCATCTAAATCTACCGTTTCATCCAAAGATACGTTTTTGGCATGGACTTTGAGAATGCTTACACGGCCTTTCAGATCCGGGCGGTCTACAATGATCCGCCGGTCAAAACGTCCCGGACGAAGGAGAGCAGGATCCAGTACTTCCGGACGGTTGGTAGCTGCCAGGATCAGCAGACCCTTGGATGTATCGAAGCCGTCCATCTCTGCCAGGAGCTGGTTCAGGGTCTGTTCCCTCTCATCATTTCCTCCATAGCGGGAATCACGGGTTTTTCCGATAGCATCTACCTCATCAATAAAAATAATACATGGTGCATTTTTCTTTGCCTCTTCAAACAGATCTCTTACACGGGAAGCACCTACACCTACAAACATCTCTACGAAATCTGATCCGGACAGGGAGAAAAAGGGCACATGAGCTTCTCCTGCTACTGCCTTTGCCAGAAGGGTCTTACCGGTTCCCGGAGGGCCTACCAGAAGGGCACCTTTCGGGAGCTTTGCACCGATAGCTGCATATTTTCCGGGATTATGGAGAAAATCTACTACCTCCTGAAGAGATTCTTTGGCTTCATCCTCACCGGCTACATCTTTAAAAGTGACGCCCGTTTCTTTCTGGACATAGGCTTTCGCTTTGCTCTTGCCTACACCTCCCATCATACCTCCGTTTTTGTTCATACGGCGGAACAGCCAGCTCAGCAGTCCTACCATGATCAGCACAGGAAGTACAATACTCAGCAGGCTATAGATAATGCTGGCGGTCATATCCGGCTGTTCTTTGGAATAATCATCTACGCCGGCTTCTTCCAGACGCTGGGTCAGCTCACTCTCATCCTCCATTAATGTGGTATAAAGTTCTGTTGTACCTGTCATGGAGTTCTGCGTCTTTGGAATAATGGTCAAGGTATCTGAACTGAGCACCACCCTTTCCACTTCTCCTTCTTCCAGCATTTTTATAAACTCACTGTATGGGATCTCACTGTTCATATTGCTGGTCATTCTGCTCAAGAGATTTATGCAGACCAGACTGATCATAATGCAGACCAGAAGCACCAGCAGGGACTGTCTATTCTTAGGTCCGTCATTCTTAGGATCATTGTTTTGATTTTGGTTCATTTCATTCCTCCTCACGTTATCTTTTATATTATAAAGATTCTGGGTTTATAAAGTCAATATGAACATGATGAAAAAGAGAACACAATTCTTAAACTTTTGTAAATTTCTGTTGAATATCCACAAAATAAAATATTTTTTCTTCCCGGGCTAGAATTTCCCTCTGTATTTGTAGTATACTAACCCAGTAGCCCAAAAGCCCGATACAGACATCGCGGTTTTTGGCCCTCGCAGCAGTCGCCAAATGGACATGCAGGCATGCCCCCTTGGCTCGTTGCTTGCGGGAATAAAATTTTGAAAAGAAGGGGCGACAAAAAATGAAAATCGGTTTCGATAACGAAAAGTATTTATCTATGCAGTCAGAGCATATTAAAGAACGTATCAGCAAGTTCGACAATAAATTGTACCTGGAGTTTGGAGGAAAGCTGTTTGATGACTATCATGCGTCCAGAGTTTTACCCGGATTTGCCCCGGACAGCAAGCTTCGTATGTTAATGCAGCTTTCTGAGCATGCTGAAATCGTCATTGTAATCAGTGCCGGAGATATTGAAAAAAACAAAGTCAGAGGGGATCTGGGGATCACCTATGATATAGACGTACTCCGCCTGATTGATGCTTTCAGGAGCAGAGGCCTGTTTGTAGGCAGCGTAGTGATCACTCAGTATTCCGGACAGAACAGCGCCAATGCGTTTAAGGCAAAACTGGAAGGGATGGGGATCCGTGTCTATATCCACTATCCCATCGAGGGCTATCCCAGCAATATTCCTCTGATTGTAAGCGACGAGGGGTACGGAAGAAACGAATACATAGAGACCTCCCGTCCTCTGGTAGTCGTTACGGCTCCCGGACCGGGAAGCGGAAAAATGGCAACCTGCCTTTCCCAGCTCTATCACGAGCATAAAAGAGGAATCCACGCAGGCTATGCCAAATTTGAGACATTCCCTATCTGGAATATTCCGCTGAAGCATCCGGTAAACCTGGCTTATGAAGCAGCTACTGCTGATCTGAATGATGTAAATATGATCGA
>ERZ1643249.2879-NODE-2879-length-15625-cov-4.489467_pt1 | contig 15625 bp, 17 predicted proteins | sample MGYA00579263_ERZ1643249 | MGnify/ENA primary metagenome ERZ1643249 (study PRJEB29033, sample SAMEA4952264) | chicken gut metagenome | biome: Broiler Chicken; feature: Gastrointestinal Tract; material: Caecum | place: Ireland | collected 2018 | study: Broiler...
CGTGCGATATGGTATACTGAAACCAATTATTGAGAGAATAACAGGAGGAGATCAGATGCTTTCGGATATTAAGATTGCGCAGCAGGCTTCAATGCAGCCGATAGCAGATATTGCAGCTGGGCTTGGAATTGACGAATCTTATATTGAACCGTACGGAAAGTATAAATGTAAGCTGGATCATGCTTTATACCGCTCGCTTTCCGGCCGTCCGGACGGAAAACTGATTTTGGTTACAGCGATTAATCCAACGCCGGCTGGGGAAGGGAAAACCACAACTTCGGTCGGACTGGGTGAAGCGATGAAACAAATCGGGAAGAAAGCGATCATTGCTTTGCGTGAGCCGTCTTTGGGACCGGTTTTTGGCATAAAAGGGGGAGCGGCCGGCGGCGGATATGCACAGGTCGTCCCGATGGAGGATATCAATCTGCATTTTACCGGCGATATGCACGCTATTACCTCTGCTAATAACTTGCTGTCCGCTTTGATTGATAATCATTTGCAGCAGGGAAACGCATTGGGAATTGATCCAAGACGGATTTTATTCAAACGTTGTCTTGACATGAATGACCGTGCGCTGCGTTTTATTAACGTTGGTTTAGGCGGAAAAATGAACGGCGTTCCACGGGAAGAGGGCTTTCAGATAACAGTTGCGACAGAAATTATGGCCATTTTGTGTTTGGCATCTGGTTTGCAAGATCTGAAAGATCGGTTGGCTTCTATTCTCATAGGATATACATATGACAACCGGCCGGTATTTGCAAGAGATTTGCATGCGCAAGGGGCAATGGCAGCTTTATTGAAGGATGCATTAAAACCAAATTTAGTGCAAACATTAGAAAATACACCTGTCATCATGCATGGCGGGCCTTTTGCAAATATTGCCCATGGGTGTAATTCTATTATTGCAACACGGCTTGCCTTGAAATTAGCGGATTATACCATTACGGAAGCTGGCTTTGGATCCGATCTGGGAGCAGAAAAATTTTTAGATATAAAGTGCCGCATTGGCGGTTTTCAGCCGTCTTGCATTGTCATTGTTGCAACTATTCGCGCCCTAAAATACAATGGCGGCGTTCCGAAAGAAAAGCTTGCAGAAGAAAATCTGGATGCTTTGAAAAACGGTATAGCCAATTTGGGGGCGCATATTGACAATATGCGCCTGTATGGTGTGCCGGTTGTCGTGGCAATGAACCACTTTGATACGGATACGGAGGCGGAAATTGCATTGGTTTCCGCATACTGTGATCAAAAGGGAACGCCTCATGCTTATTCCGATGTTTTCGCAAAAGGCGGGGCCGGTGGAATTGAGCTGGCGAAAACGGTATGCGATGTAATTGAAAAAAATGAAGGAGCAACACGGTTTGCGCCAATATATGATACAGATTCTTCTATTGAAGAAAAAATCCAGATTGTTGCTGAGAAAATTTACCATGCAGGGCATGTCGCCTATACTTCTGCTGCGAAAAAAGCAATCCGTGATATTGAAGCGCTCGGCATGGACAAACTGCCGATCTGTGTAGCAAAAACGCAGTATTCGCTTTCAGACGATCCAAAGCTGCTTGGAGCGCCAAGCGGGTTTACCATAACGGTTAAGGATGTTCGCGTGAGCGCAGGCGCTCGGTTTATTGTTGTGTATACGGGTGCGATCATGACAATGCCGGGATTGCCGAAAGTACCGGCTGCAGAGCGTATTGATGTTGATGAAAACGGTGTGATTGACGGATTATTCTGATTGTATAGTTTATCTGTCATGGGAGGAAAGGAGCATACATGCATTCGTTTTTTGAAAAGACGAGGGGATTTATAAAATCGCTGGATATGGTTACGTTGGGAATCTGCCTGATTTGTTCCGCTATCAGTATGAGCTGCCTGTTTTCCTTTTATTATACCGGACAGAGGCAGTTAAAAGTGCTGGTTGTGCAAGGGGCTGCCATCTTGATCGGCGTTATTGTGGCGCTGTTTTTGTCGGCGATGGATTATGAGGCAATGATGAAGTTGTGGAAATTGCATGCGCCGCTTACAGTAGGGCTTGTCCTTTTAACCTTTGTAATCGGTGTAGCGCCTAATCCTGATGCACCTACAGACCGGGCATGGCTCAGCTTAGGAGTGACAACGTTCCAGCCTTCTGAGCTTTTAAAGCTTTCCTTTATCTTGACATTTTCTATGCATCTTTCTTATGTAGGAAACCGGATTAATCATTTAAAGGAATTCTTGCTTTTGTGCCTGCATGCGATGTTCCCTGTTGCTTTGATTGTGATCCAGAGTGATTATGGCACCGCGATGGTTTTTTTGATGATTTTTCTTGTTATGATGTTTACAGCTGGGCTATCCTTGCGATTAATAGCGGTTGGATTGGTAAGTCTTGTCGCGGCGGCTCCGCTTGTATGGCAGTTTCTTTTGCCGGAATTCTTAAAAGAACGCTTTTTGGCAGCACAGCATCCGGAACAATATTTAAGCGGTTCAGGAAGAGGATGGCAGCAATATCTGGGACGGAATGCACTGGGTTCAGGACAGTTATTTGGCCGTGGGTTGTTTTCAGACGAAAATCTGGTTTCTGTACCGGAAGCGCATAATGACTTTATCTTTTCTTATATCGGTCAAACAATGGGATTTGTCGGATGCCTGCTGGTTCTGTTGCTTCTTACGGCATTATGTGTTAGAATATTAATGGTTGCGAGAATGTCGAAGGATACGGCGGGAACGTTAATCTGTTCTGGCGTATTTGCTATGTTGTTTTTCCAAATTGTTGTTAATATTGGAATGGTTCTGTGTGTACTTCCTGTTATTGGCGTAACGCTTCCGTTTTTCAGTGCCGGCGGTACTTCTGCGGTAGTGAGCTATGTGGCAATCGGCCTTGTCTTAAGTGTATATCGGAAAAATAAAAAGACACTGATGTTTGATTAGGGGGAGCTATGCGAGTTATTACTGGAGCGGCAAAAGGCCGTGTTCTGAAGACATTGGATGGAGTGGATGTACGTCCGACGACAGAAAAAGTTAAAGAGGCAGTTTTCAGTGCAATACAGTTTGAAATAGAGGGAGCACGGGTCTTAGACTTGTTTTGCGGTTCCGGACAGATGGGAATTGAAGCGCTCTCCCGTGGCGCATCCTTTTGTGTATTTGTAGACCATGCCCGCCGTTCGCAGGATATTACGAAACAGAACCTCAACATAAGCGGCCTTTTTTCGCTGGCACGGGTGGCTGCTATGGATTATCAGGACTTTTTAAGAACAACAAAAGAGCGATTTGATATTGCTTTTTTGGACCCGCCTTATTCCAAAGGATATGCGCAGGCCGCACTTCTCTTGTTGCCGGGTGTGATGACCGATTCCGGTGTGATTCTGTGTGAGCATGAACGTTCAGACAGCCTTCCAGAAGAGGTCATGGGGTTTGTCCGGACGCGGGAGTACCGATATGGAAGGATTTCGGTATCAGCGTACCGGAAAAGTGAAAGCAGATAAAAAACTTTTGGAGGATCGGAAGCAGAATGAGAGTTGCGGTTTGTCCCGGCAGTTTTGACCCGGTGACCAAAGGACATTTAGATATTATTACACGTGCATGTGGACTATTTGATAAAGTAATTGTGGCGGTAAGCGTGAATGCCGATAAGTCACCAAGCTTTACATTGGAAGAGCGGGTTGCGCTAATCCGGGCATGCACAGGCCATCTGCCGAATTTAAAAGTAGATGTAATGAATGAATTGCTTGCAAATTATGTGCGGCGGGTTGGTGCGTGTGCAATCGTAAAGGGACTGCGTGCTGTTTCTGATTTTGAATATGAATTTCAGATGGCACTTGCAAATAAAAAACTGAATCCGGATGCAGAGACGGTGTTTCTGACGACACGAGATCAGAACATGTATTTAAGCTCCAGTTTGGTGAAGCAGATAGCCGGCTTTGGCGGGGATATCAGCGATTTTGTTCCTGCGGAAATACTGGATATTGTGTCTAGACGATTTGACCGCAGTGCGGAAAGTCAGGGAGGTATGTAAGGATGACAATACGTGAAAATCTTGATTTAATTGATGATATTCTGGATACGGCTTTATCTGTTCCGCTGTCAAGAGGGAAAAGCATTGTAGATATTGATAAAATTCGTGATGCGCTGGATGATATTCGTCTCAACATGCCCTCCGAACTGAAACAGGCAAAAATGATCGTTGAAGACAGAAAAACCATTATTGACGATGCACGCAAGGAAGCGGATTCCATTGTCAAAATTGCAGAAGAACGCGCTAAAAAATTGGTGGATACAAGTGAAATTGTGAAACAAAGCCAAGAGAGGGCCAAAGAGATTATTACGCAGACAAATGCGCAGAACCGCGAATTGAAACGGGCTGCGAACGAATATGTTGAGACGATGCTCAAAAAAGCGGAAGAGTTGCTTGCCAATTCTTTGCAGGAATTAAAAGCAACGAGGCAGGCTGTGCGTGCTCCGCGTTCGGGCGGCGCCCAGCCTTCTGCAGTTGCTGCAGAACAGCAGGCAAATACACAAAAAAAAGAGGAAGAAGCGAAAGAAGCAAATTGATGTGGCCTTATACAAAAAGCACCTTGATATTTTATATCAGGGTGCTTTTTGTATAAGAACAATGGCAGTATAGACAAAAGCAGGATGGGAAGGTGGATAAGCCGGTACAATACAGATTGCAAGCTTAAGCTTTTCGATTTCCCATATAAATAGGCAAAAAGGATACGCCCTTGAAAGCGGCGTATCGCAGTTGGCAGATGTATAAAAAAGGATCAAAGTTTTTTATCGGAAAGCTTTGGGAAGGAAGAGGGAATGGTCAAAAGAGGGGCTGTTTCTGTTTCCTTTTCCTGAAATTCGGTCATGCATGCCCAGAAACGCTTAGGCATATGCGTCATACGGCAGCGCGGGTTTTTACGCTGCTTAATAGCAATCGCATCATAATACTCCTGCCAAAGGCGGCGAAATTGGCGTTCAGGGCAGGACGTTTCCGATGGTGGTTCAAATGAATCAACAAGAATGATACGGGAAGTATAGGGGCGGTAAAGAAGAGCCATTTTGTGACTTTGATCGAATATTATAAAATATTCTTCCGGGTATCGCTCGGCAAAATGCCGTTTTAATAAAGGCAGTACATAATGCTTTGGCTGAATTGTGCCAAGCAATGCGCCGTGATAATCAGAAAATCGGAGAAAGCCTTTTAAAAGATGCGCTTCATTTAATACGGCTTTTTCCATATCATATACCGCCGCTGTTTCCTTGCGTCCAAGCATGTTGAGTGCTGCTTTTCCATGCACCAAGCTAAAGCGGATAAAGCGCAGCAATGCTTTTTCTTTTCCAGGGAGCCCATATAAGAAAGCGCACCGAATCAGACGAAGGCCATTTTTCCCCAGAATGTCGTTTAGTTTATGGAGAACACGTTCGGCGTGCCCGCCGTCTGTTTCGATTTGCCGTGTTCCCCAGAGAACTTCCTGCACAAATAGATGATCCGGGATGATATCATCCGGTATTTCGTGGGTTGCATAGCTTTCGAATACACAGCAGAGAAAGCCGTCAAAACTGCCGTCGTAAAGATATATTATATTTGTCCAGTCAGGCATTGCTGTACGTCCTCTCTGGTTGGAATGTCAGGGGAAAATAAAGAAAGCTGAACGGCGCTTTCTGCATGTTCGGAAAAAGAAAATCCTGTTTTTTCAGAAATCAATGCACGTAAAATGCCATTTTCCGTTACGCGCAGTCCTTCAGCAATCCGTCCTTTACAGGTAAGAAAATACTGGGCACGCTTCAGCACCACGCCAATCCGTTTTAAATCAGGGAAATCGAGAGATCCTGTCCGCCTTGCCGAAACAATACGTTTAGCACTTTTAACGCCGATACCCGGTACGCGCAAAAGCATTTCATAAGAAGTACGGTTGACCTCTACCGGGAATAATTCCATATGATTGATTGCCCAATTGCATTTGGGATCCAGTATGGGATTAAAATTAGGATGTGCGTCGTCCAACAGTTCATCGGCATCGAATCCATAGAAGCGCAGAAGCCAATCCGCTTGATACAAGCGGTGCTCGCGCAGCAGAGGTGGCTTTGTATCAAGAGAAGGAAGAAGTGCATGGCTTTGCATAGGGATATACGCCGAAAAAAACACACGCTTCAATTCATATTTCCGATATAGCGATTGGGTAAGCCTCAAGATTTTCAAATCGTTATCGGGTGTTGCTCCTATAATCATTTGCGTGCTGTGTCCGGCTGGCACAAACTTTGGGGCATGACGATAGCGTATAATATCCGTTGTGTTTTCGCGGATCCCAGAGGTAATCAGTCCCATTGGATGTAGAATGGATTTTTTAGATTTGTCAGGAGCCAGTGCGGAAAGCCCCTCTTTTGAGGGCAATTCAATATTAACGCTCATGCGATCCGCGAGAAGCCCGAGCTTTTGTATTAATAGATCGTCTGCACCAGGGATTGCCTTAACATGGATATATCCACGAAACTGATATTCCGACCGCAGGATAGAAAGCGTTTCAATCAGTTGTTCACAGGTATAATCCGGGTTTCGCAAGACGCCGGAGCTTAAGAAAAGTCCTTCAATATAGTTTCGGCGATAAAAACCAATTGTCAGATCTGCAAGCTCACGCGGAGTAAAGGATGTGCGCTTAATATCATTTGAACGCCGATTGATACAGTATTTGCAGTCATATACACAAGCGTTACTCATTAAAACTTTTAAAAGGGAGATACAGCGGCCATCGGCAGCAAAACTGTGACAAATCCCGCAGGCCTGAGCGCTGCCAATGCCGCCTTTTGAACCCGTGCGATCTACCCCGCTGGATGTGCAGGCCACATCGTATTTTGCTGCATCCGTTAAAATCCTTAATTTTTCGTATACATCCATATATGATCCACCTCAGAAAAAGAACATTTGTTCTTGTTTGATTATAAAATTTTTTATACGCTTTGTCAAGCATCTTTTTTCGGAAAAGTGAAAAGCATACTTGACGGTTATCCGTACGTTTTGTATGATGGAACAAAAGGAGGGAGTTTTCATGCATCCTGCAAATATAGGACTTCATTTTTCATTTGATGGTGCGATTTCGGAAGAGGTGCTTCGCCGCTATCTTTCGCGTGCCATGACACTTCATTGTTTAAATACGGATGATTTCCTGCCGGAAAAAGAGGTGTATCGGCTGCGCTGCCGCCAATTGATCCGTGAGTGCGGCGTTAAATATGTCGGACGCGCAAATTGTGCATGGATACCGAATATTTCAGAAGCAGCTGCTTATCCGGCAATTCAGAAGGAAATACAGGATATTCATGAAGAAGATCCGGACATTATTTTCGAAGCCTGCATTTTTGAAACTGCATATCACTGTTTTTCCGATTTTGAAATACCTGAATTTGTGTGCAAAGCGTTTGACGAACCGTATACTGGACGCCATTTTTCCTATGAAAAAATGCTTTTTTCGGATGGGACATATGTGGATCATTGGGAAAAAGGCGGAAGCATACCGGATATGAATCAGAAAGAAACACAAATGTGGTTCTTTTTTCGGGGATGCCTATATATTGATTTGGGATTTGAAGCTTTGCACTATGGACAGGTACTGCTGATAGGAGAACAGGATGAAGGGTATCGGAATTGGTCGAAAGTTTTGAATCAGATCCGTATGTATGCAAAGCAGCATGCACGCCGCCATTTTGTTTTATTAAACGCACATACACATGGGATTTTGGATGAAAGCGGGCGGTTGATGTTTGATTTTCATTGTTATCCGATCCGCCCAGTTGCCATTGCAGAAGATAAACCGTATCATGCGCCGGACGGTGTACGCCCACAGCGGTGCAGATTGGTGTTGGAATGGGGAAATTCTATTTTCGGACGCAGTATGGGCGGTCTAACTTATAGTGGATGGGAAACAAAAAGCTTACCTTATTTTGTGGAAATTGATAACTATGGATGCCAGCCTCCGGAATACTTGAACACACCGGTCGACTATTATCCATGGGGATATGATGAATGCAGCTGGTTTGCGCAGCAACCAAAGGCGTATCGTGCAGAATGGCTTCAGTATGCGCATGATTGGATCCGTAGGAACGATCCGGCAGGTGCACTTGAGATGCTTGGGACGCGCGGAATCAGCTGCTACGACCAAACAGCAGAAGGGAATCTTCGTCGGGCGGTGTATTTTATTGCAGATCCTGCATTTGATGATTGTGATGCCGTGTGCGAAATTTGGCGCAGGGAACGTGAAGAAGAGATCCGGGCGTCTACCGGCGGGAATGAAAAAGAAATTCCATGATCAAACGACTGTGGCAACACAATTTGTCAGGGAGTACTTTGTTCCATTTCCCAATAGGCATTCTGCTGCGTTTTATAGTGTTGGAAAAGGCAGGGGCGTACGTTGATCCTCAACAATAAAATGAGGCGGAAATAGAAGGACAGCTGTTTGCATTTAATCGCGATTGTCGCTGTGCTAGCTATCAAACTGATATCCTATTTGAGAGGTGCAAAAATGGCAGACTGGAATTCAAGTCAATATTTGAAATTTAAGAATCAAAGAACACAGCCAGCTGTAGATTTAGCAATGCGTATGATAAACCGCAAGCCGAAAAAAATCGCGGACATTGGCTGTGGACCGGGAAACAGCACTTCAGTGCTTAAGTCTGTTTTCCCTGAATCTGATATTATCGGAATCGACAACTCACCGAATATGATTGAAAAAGCACGGAACCTGCATCCGGATATGAAATTCGGCCTTTGCGGGGCATTGGAGCTGGAAGGGACATATGATATGCTTTTTTCCAATGCTTGTTTACAATGGATCCCAGACCATGAAACTTTGATCCCAGCTTTGATGAATAAACTGAATGACGGAGGTGTTTTAGCCGTCCAGATTCCCATGAATGGAGAAGAACCATTGTTTCAGCTTATAAAAGAAACGGCAGCCGAGCCCAAATGGGGGCTTGAAAAAGTCAAACTGCAGCCCAATGAAACGCTTACACCGCTTGCCTATTTTGATATTTTAGCAGACTGCTCAACTTCTTTTGAAATCTGGGAAACAAAGTACTATCATTGTCTTGAAGATCACAAAGCCTTGGTAGAATGGGTGAAGGGGACAAGGCTGCGTCCGTATTTGGATTTTTTAGGAGAAACGCGTGGAAACGAATTTGAGCATGAAATTGTAGAAGGAGCAAAGAAAATTTATCCGATCAGGAAAAACGGCGGTGTAATATTAGGTTTTCGCAGGTTTTTCTTTACAGCTGAAAAGTGATAGTGATAAAACAAAGCGGTATGGACAGAGGGAGTGGCCGATACGGAACAGCTAAAGCGGGATTTGTATTCTTTATTGACGGAGAAAGGGGCAGCTCTGATGGGCGTTGCAGATTTATCCGGTGTTTTGGATGGAGAGATGAAAACTGGGGTTTCCGTTGCGGTTCCGATTCCTCAAGACATTGTTCTGGATTTACAGACTTTCCCTACGAAAGCGTACTATGATGCATATCATTCGCTGAATGCGAAGCTGGATGACATTGTCCTGTGTGGAACAGCGTACTTAAGAAAACACGGATATTGCGCTTTTGCCAACACTACAAAAGCAGTGAAACAGGATATAAACTGGTGTACGCCGCTTCCGCACAAGACTGTGGCAACACGGGCTGGATTAGGATGGATCGGGAAAAATTGTCTGCTTGTTACGAAAAAGTACGGAAGTGCGGTCCGTCTCTCCAGTTTTATTACCAATGCGCCATTATCACCTGATTCCCCAATTGATGAAAGCCAATGTGGCGATTGTAGAGTTTGTGTGGAGCATTGCCCGGCAGATGCGTTAACTGGAAAATTGTGGGATGTCAAAATGAAGCGGGAGGAACTATTTCATAAAGAAGCATGTAAAAAAATGCAAATTGAACGGATGAAACAAGCTACCGGAATTGAAACAGATCTCTGCGGATTGTGTTTTGCTGTATGCGCTTATACACAAAGCTATTTAAAGCGGGAAGAGATTTAAAGCGGTTTTTGATTTATCGGTGCCATCCTGGTGCCGCTGATTGGGTATCTGCAATTTGAGGCGTTATTATGTTAGTATCCCAATTTAAATGTGTGCTAGTTTTGCGATGAAGGCGAATAAGGCTTTTTAATAGTTTCTTGAGAATGTGGGCTTACCCTACTACCTATTATGAACCTGCATGCCTTCATTAGGAAGGATGTTTTCTTTTATATAAAGAAGTGGCAGCAAGAAACCGTACAAAATACCTCTTTTTGATCGAAAGAGGATTTGTAAACTTTTTTTATTTTGCTTGACACTGCTTTACCGGCCAATATAATTAAACTGTATGGGAAAGCACAATGCAGAATTGTGCTTTCCTTCAATTTCGAATAAGGAGACTGCTTATGAGCTTTTTTTCCCGTTCCCGCAGCAAAGGATATTATCCAAATGCCAATCGTGGCCAATCGTATTATAAAAGGCGTGGCTTTTTTGGACGGTTTGTATCAGGTTCCTCCAGTGGACGAATGTATCCTCCCTATCCTCAACAGGGGTATCAGGATACGATGGCTGCGCGGAATTATGCCGCCCAATCCAATTTTTCATCGCAGAATACGGCTGTGACGGTTTGCCCAAAATGCGGTACCAGTATTCCTGCAAATTCGAAATTCTGCCTATCCTGCGGAGAAAGAATCAATACGGCGATGTTTTGCCCTGAATGCGGCAAGCAGATTCCAGCTGGTTCTAAATTCTGTCTGGAATGCGGGCACAAAATAGGGTGAAGAGGGCTCTGGCCCTGCGAAAGATAGGGGACTATGCCGTCTACACACGGCTTGGAAGCGGCCGTTATGGCGTTTGCTTTTTGGCGAAAAGCCCGCAAGGCGATTGGGTTGTGCTGAAACGTTTTCGACGTCGGATATGGAAGAAAAATAGAAGGAAAAATCACTATGAAGCTGTAATCCTTTCTTCTGCCTCTCATCCTGCAATACCGGAATTCTTAGGTGTTGTCAATCATTTAAGCAAAGGGTATTTTTTTATTTTGGAATATAAAAAGGGAGAAACGCTCGAAAAGCTGCTGTTTCAAAAGAAAAAGAAATTTTCTGATGTGGAAATATACCGAATAGGCTCTCAGCTTTTGGAGGTTATGGAATATCTCCATAATCGGGGAATTGTCCATCGGGATATCAGCATATCCAATGTACTTGATACAGGAAAGGAAATTTCTTTGATCGATTATGGTTTGGCGCGTTATATAAAGACGGAAGATGGGTATACCCCTTATCTCGACTACTTTTGTTTTGGAAATGTACTTTTGTATTTACTCTATTCCGGATATGAGGAAACAGGGAAAAAGAAAGCGTGGTATCATGAACTTCCGCTGGCTGAACCCCAAAAAACATATCTCATGCGCCTGATGGGATTGGCAGAACCGTTTCAGAGTACGGAAGAGGTGCGGCGCCTTTTTATCTGCTTTTCATCATAAAAATGTTTTGCACAGCGGCATATAAAGAAAGTTTCTTAACCATCTTGACAATAGGTTTACTATATGCTAAAATAATATCGTTATCTACGGAGGAATGGTCAAAAATCATCCGTAATAGAGAGAAGATAAGGTATTTGAGAAACAAAACTCCTGTGCAGTTCTGCACAGGAGTTTTGTTGTCAATATCATATAAATTCCATAGCCCCAAGCGGATCTGTTGTTTCAGCGGATTTTGCGCGCTTCACAATAAAATCGTTTGTCACAAGCTTCACCCATCGAAAAAGTTTTTCGGGGAAGCGCGCCGTCAACAATAACAGTAGGAAACAAATCTGCTTTTTTCAAAGGTTCCAAAAGAAAACCGATCGCATCTTTTTGATCAGAAAGGCTGCGTACAACATTTTCCCCGTGAATGTAATCCACTTCACCGCCATTTTCTGCGACATACGAGTCAAGAAATTCCTGAAGGCTTCCGACAGCTAAATTTTTAGTTGGATTCAGCAGGTAAACTGTCTTTGTATCGTTGCCTTTTACCAAATCAATTTTCTGAGAATTGGGCATTGCATGATCAGAAAATTCGTATTTTTTAAATAGGGCGCTGCAAACATGTTCAGGAGAAACGCCGAACAAAACACGATGAATTGCTTCAAAGCTCAAAGACGCATCATGGAGATTGACGAGCTCAACGAGTGCATAGCGTGCCGGATGAGACATTGCAGCAGTTTCCCCGATTCTCTTTTTCAAGTCCTGATAACATCTCTTGGCTGTTGCCAGAGAGTGGTTGCCGTCGCCGACAGCGTATTGCAGGACAGGCGCACCTTTTATTTTATAGCGGTTATAGAAAACCTCCGGGTCGCCAAAAGTATGCAGCTTATGTATTACGCTTTCCTGCGTCTTTTCATCTAAAAGCCAGCCGGTTAAATGCCCGCTTTGCTGCATAAGATCAAAATCATATAGTTTGCGGAAAACATCTCTTTTGAAAGAAAGCGGCTCAATAACGGACTGTTCCGGATCATCGACCAACAACATAACATGGGGCAGTTCAAGAGGTGCTTTCCTGCGGATTTTAACCCGCGGCGGAAGGCGTTCCAATACGGTTCCCTCAGTTGCACGGACTGCGCTATGGGAACCGCTGCTGTAGTCATAAGCTTCAAGATCGATACGGCCGACTAATCCGCGGCGGAGCATACCATTTCTTAATACCCGTTCGACGTAAATTAAAGAATTGTGGTAGGTTTTGAAAATATCCTTTTCCAGATATTGTGTCATCGTATGATTGATAGAGTAAATTGTCTGATCGAAATCTGCCGTTTTAAAATCAGCCTCGGGAAAAATCATATGAAGCGTACTGGGGGAATCCTTTACAAGAGTTCGGACGGCTTGCCAGTAATCCGGCTCAGAGGTATACTGGTCGCAGGCAACAACGCTGAATTTCGTCATATCCACATTTTGGGGAAGCAAAATATCGGCTGGTAAAAAAGCAGTATGATTCATGTTATCCTCCGTTTTTATAGGGTCCCATCTACGGAAATTTCGGATATGGCGTCATCAATAAAAGTAAGATAAACCGCAGCACTTTCATTCCGCTCTCCGGGCCATCCATAAATATAATAGGTTTTTCCATAGGCATTCTCGCCGCTGTCAACTAAATTGCCGTCTCCGCCTATAATGGCACTGGCCTGTGCATAAGACATGCCGACAGATAGTTTTTGATATTCTTCAGAGCTGACACCCTCCCGCGCGGCATTCATTTCCGAGGAGGCTTCCAGCGGAAGGGTGGAATAAGAGGAAAGGGAAAAACGCAGCAGCATGATAAACAGCAGAATCAGCACAGCTGCGCCGGCGGCAATACTGACAATAATGGAAGCTGTATGGCCTTTCGATTTGACTGCGCTTGGAGCTGGTGGAACGAAAATCAGCGGAGCACTTGGTACGGATGGTGTTTGAGATGCGGTTGGAAAGCCGCAGATAGAGCAAAAACGGCCGCGAACCGGAGATCCGCATCGGGAACAGTATATTTCGTGCGGCTCATTGGGAATGCTGGAAGGATTATTAGGTAAATTTGGGGCGTTTGGTTCCATATTAAAATCCTTTCTATAAAAAATCAATGAAGATGTCTGGTATCCGTTTGTATGTATGGTTTGCATCGATCTACAAAATCGAAAACAAACCTCCAATTAACACGAATAAGATCAATTTAAATGAAACTATTATTTATTATAGCGCAGAATTCTTTCCCTGTCACCTGCCAACTGTGAAAGAAATGCAAAAAGCATCGTATAAAATTGTGGGTCTGTCCGGCGTGTTTGATAATCCTAACACTATGACAGTACTTATTGTGCTTCGTGTTTAGCAGGAGTACACTATATTTTACCGCGTGCCGGTGAAAGCCATGCTTTGTAGATTGCTTATACGTACAAAACTGCCTTTTGCCTTCGATATGGTTGCTATGGAGACCGTTACAAATTCTGATTGTTATGCATTGGATGAAGAAACCGGGATGTATGTAGATTTGCGTGAAACCGATGCCGGGCTAAAATATCTTTATGATAATGGGATTAGCTTAAAAGTTTCCGGTATTATACGCCCGAAAGAAGATGCTGTTTCCACTATGCTAAGCGGATCAATTGGATATACCAGCGCATTGACGGAATATATTATTGAGCAGTCCAAAGATTCTGCCGCAGTAGAGGCTCAGTTAAAGGATCCCTCCACTGATATCTTTACAGGGCTTCCATTTCAGGAAAGTACAGCTGATTTAACAGACACACAGAAAGAAACAGCATTTAGAGAGTATATTTCCGGGTTGGACGAAAACGGCAAAGCGGAAGCCTATGTGCAGATTATGAGCATTCCAACTCAGGAACAGATAGATGAGGCAGTCTCTCAGTCGGTAGAATCCATGACCCGTGCTGATATGGAAGAGATGCTGTATCAAGGCCTCAGCCAACAGGCTGGGCTGAGTGAATCAGAGATACGGGAGTATGTTTCTGCCATGAGCGACAATGATTTGTCCAAACTATTTACGCAGATAGCCCAAGAGCAGTTCCGGACGCAGTATGCAGCCCAGGTGCAAGAGGAAATGAATTCTATGAGCACCCAGCAGCTGTCGGCAGCTTTAGATATGATGATGGAACGCTATACGACAGAGCAGTGCGCTTCATATTACGATGAAGTCCTTATTTTTTCTGAATCCAGCTACGAGGATAACCTGCAAAAGCTGGGATATGTAGACTTAGACAATCCATCATCTATCAATATCTACGCATCCTCCTTTGAAAATAAAGAAGTGATTGAACAGGCAATTGCCGATTACAATGCGGAGGCTGATGATTTAGAGCAAATCCAATATACGGATTATGTAGGGCTGATGATGTCATCGGTTACCTCTATCATAAACGCGATTACTTATGTACTGATTGCATTTGTAGCTGTTTCTCTGATTGTTTCTTCTATTATGATCGGGGTCATCACCTTGATTTCTGTGCAGGAGAGAACCAAGGAGATCGGCATCCTTCGCGCTATCGGTGCTTCGAAACGGAATGTTTCCTCCATGTTTAACGCGGAAACGCTGATTATCGGGTTTACGTCCGGAACCCTTGGTGTCTTGATTACTTACCTTCTGTGTATCCCCATTAATATGATCCTGCATCACTTTACAGGTATCAACGCGCTTAACGCTTATCTTCCGCCGGGGATAGCGGTTGTTTTGATTTTGATTAGTATGGCGCTTACCTTATTCTCTGGTATTATTCCTTCCAGAAGCGCAGCGAAAAAGGATCCTGTAGTAGCGCTACGCACAGAATAAGGTTTGGACCAATATTCTGCCGTCGGTTGTCCGGAAATAGGACAGCGGGTGTAACCGCGCTTGCAAAGCCGGTGCCAGAGTTCCACCATCCCCAGTGTCGGATTCTGTCTTCGCATATCCCGGATAAGCTTCCGTTCTGCCTCTGTATGCTGGTTTGGATGGTGGTGTGGGCGTCTGGACTGGCAGGCAAGGGAAGCTGTACTTCCACCCCAGCGAGCCTTCCAGAAGTAGATATACGAGCGGGCTTTGTTGTACTTCCGGCTCGCACGGCTTACACCATATTTGGCTGCATACTGCATTAGGGATTGTCGAAAGCGCATGTCTTGTGTTATGCTATTACGCATGAGGGACAGAGCTCCTTTTTGGGTTGTTTGGTGTCGTAACTTAACGATACCC
>ERZ1643249.2881-NODE-2881-length-15614-cov-5.805450_pt1 | contig 15614 bp, 17 predicted proteins | sample MGYA00579263_ERZ1643249 | MGnify/ENA primary metagenome ERZ1643249 (study PRJEB29033, sample SAMEA4952264) | chicken gut metagenome | biome: Broiler Chicken; feature: Gastrointestinal Tract; material: Caecum | place: Ireland | collected 2018 | study: Broiler...
CCGTTCCGCCAGATCTTGTGTTCCACAATGTACCACACAAATTCGGTGAGCGCCGCGCTGAATACGGAGAGCAGCACCGTGACTGCCGCCGCCCAGCCGAAGAACACGATGCCCGCAACGGTTGCGGGAAGGAGCGCAATGAGCACGTCCAGCATAATGTGCTTCGTCGTGCGCGGGGAACGGATATGGGGCGCGGAAGATACAACAAGATTCATGCTTTTTTCCTCCGTAAATTCTCTTTCGCCGTCTTGATCGCCTGCGCAAGCGGTCTGCGCGCGGGGCAGATATAGGAGCACGCGCCGCATTCGATGCAGCTCAGAACCCCGCCGTATTTGTCCGCGTTTTCGTATTCCGCCGCGTTCGTGTAAAATTCCGTCTGCATGGGCATGAGCTTCATGGGGCATACGTCCGCGCATTTGCCGCAGTTGATGCAGTTGGTGGGCGGGTCGGTGTTCGTTTCCTCCTTCGTGAGGAACAAAAAGCCGCCCGTCGTCTTGGTGACCACGCTGTCGCTCCCCGTGAGCGCCGCGCCCGTCATCGGACCGCCCGCCACGAATTTCACCGCGTCCTTTACGCCGCCGCACGCCTCCGCGAGCCGCGACAGGGGCGTGCCGATGGGGCAGAGGAGGTTTTTCGGCTGCGCGATACCCGCGCCCGAAACGGTGACGATGCGCTCGATGAGCGGTTTGCCCAGCTCTACCGCCTCGCACACGGCGAACGCCGTCGCCGCGTTCTGCACGATCACGCCCGCGTCGGCGGGGAGTTTCCCGAGCGGCACTTTCCGCCCCGTGCAGCAGTAAATGAGCTGTTTTTCCGCGCCCATCGGGTACTGTTTTTTGAGGGAGACGACGGCAAGGTCGGTCTCTTCAAACGCGGCGATGGCGGCGGGCTTGTTCCGCTCGATGGCGATGACGACGTTGTCAACGCCCAAAGCCTTCGCCATATAGTGCGCGCCGCGCACGATCTCCTCGCGGCGGTGTTTCATCAGCACGTCGTCGCAGGTGAGGTAGGGTTCGCACTCCGCGCCGTTGATGATGAGGGTATCGACCTTCGCGGACGGTCTGAGTTTGACGTGCGACGGGAATCCCGCGCCGCCCATGCCCACGATGCCGCACGCCGCAATGCGTTCGCAGATCTCCTCCGCCGTCGGGTCGGAAAGGGGCGGGAGATAGCCTTCCTCCTGCGTTTCGCCCGGAGCGATGACGATATGCACGCAACGCCCGCCCCGTCCGTCGGGGCGTTCCTCCACGGCTCTGACTTCTCCCGCCACGCTCGCATGGACGTTGGCGGAGACGGTTCCCGCAGCTCTTCCGATGAGTTCTCCCTTTTTCACCGTCTGTCCGACGGCGACCGCCGCTTCCGCGGGCGCGCCGACGTGCTGACGGAGCGGGATCGCCACTTCGCCCGCCGTTTCCAACCGCTCGGCGGGGAGCTGCTCGGTGGGTGACTTGTGTCCCGCGAGCTTTACGCCGCGGAAGAACGGTCTGCCCTTGATCGCTTTCACGCTGATTCCTCCTTTTTCTTTCCGCTTTCCGCAAAAAACCGTGCGGGAAGCGCTTTCATCGTCCATATGACGACGAGCCCGACGACCGCGCCCGCGCCTGCGCCCATCAGACAGAGATAGGGCGCGTACGCAAGGAGCAGCATGGTTCCCGTCAGTCCGCAATAGACGAACAACTGTACCATATTGTGCACGATCGCGCCCGCCACCGAGATCGCAAGAAAACTGATGCGGGGGAGCGCGAAGAGGAGAACGCGGGTGATAACCGTCGAAAGGACGCCTGCCGTCATGCTGTAAAGGAGCATCGAGAGGTTTCCCGCAAAAAGACTGCCCAGAAAGGTGCGCACCAGAACGACGGCGAGCGCCTCGGGCAGCCCGTAAAGGAGCAGAGCGAGCAGAGAGAAGATATTGGCAAAGCCGAGTTTCGCGCCCGGCAGAAAGGGCATGGGAATCAGGCTTTCCAGCAAGAACGCCGCAAGCCCCAGCCCCGTCAGAATGCCGAGCGCGGCGATCTTCCGCCCCGCGCTCCTTGTACGGTTTTTCTCCATATATGCAGTATTATAATTTTGTCGCGCGGGAAAGTCAATTAAATGGGCGGCGCGCATGGCAAAACTTCCTTCGCAAAAACAAAAGGCGGCTATAACCGCGGCATATAGCGGATAATTTCCCGCTGTCAACCGAAACGAACATTTTGCGTTTGCGGCGATTGGTTGAACGGGCGGAAAATGCGTGCTATAATCGTATTATCGTAAAATAAAGGAGAAATTGTATGATCGTTCAGACCGAATTGCTCGCGCGCAACCTTGCCGCCCTCCGCCGCGCGAACGGGTTTACGCTGGAAGAGGTCGCCGCGCGCGTCGGCACAACGCGTCAGGCGGTCGGAAAATGGGAGCTTGGCGAAAGCCTGCCCGATCTGCCGCATACCGCCGCGCTTGCCGAACTGTACGGCGTAACGGTGGACGCGCTCATTTCGCACAACGAATCGGCGCTCGGCTATCCCGTTCCGCCCAAGGGAAAACACATTTTCGGCATTGTCACGGTCGGGGAGCGCGGGGAAATCGTTCTTCCCGAACGCGCGCGGGAGATATTCGGTCTGCAACGGGGTTCGCAGCTCGTCGTACTCGGCAACGAAACGGCGGGCGAACGCGGAATTGCGCTCGTGGAGAGCGAACTCATGTTTTCGTACGCGGAAAAAATTATGAAGCAGGCGGGGAAAGATAAATGAACGCGCTGGAAGTGTGCGGACTGAATAAAAAATACCCCGCTTTTTCGCTCGAAAGTGTCTCGTTCTGCGTGAAAAGGGGCAGGATCGCGGGCTTTCTCGGGCGGAACGGCGCGGGAAAGAGCACGACGATGAAGGCGATCGCGGGACTTGTCTGCGCGGACAGCGGGAGCGTGCGCATCTTCGGAGAGGAACGGCAGGCGGGCGGCGGACTGCCCGCGTCCGTCGGCGTCCTGTTCGGCGGCGCGGAGTTTTATTCCCGCCGCAGGCTGGGGTCGGTCGCCTCCGTCTTTGCCCGCTTTTATCCGCAGTGGAACGAAGATCGTTACCGCCGCCTGCTCGGGCAGTTTTCGCTCGACGAGCGCAAACGCGTATGCGAACTTTCCAACGGCATGAAGGTGAAATTTCAGCTCGCGCTCGCCTGCTCGCACGGCGCGGAACTGCTCGTTCTGGACGAGCCGACGAGCGGGCTCGACCCTGTCTCGCGCGCCGAAGTGCATTCGATTTTGCGTGCGTTCGCGCACGAAGAGGGCGGCGCGGTGCTGTATTCCACGCAGATCGTCGCCGACCTTGAAAAGTGCGCCGACGACGTAATTTATATCCGCAGCGGAAGAATCGTCCGCGCCGACGAAAAGGGGGCGTTTCTGCGCGCCTACGCGCAATCGGACGGTACCATGCCCGCGCTGGAAGAGATTTTTCTCAAAGAGGAGGGCGTCTGTGAAGGCTTTGCTCTGTAAGGAACTGCGCCTTGCCGCGCACCCCACGCTCTTTCTCTTTACCGCGTTCGGCGCGCTCGTTCTCGTGCCGGATTATCCGTACGGCGCGGTCTTTCTGTTCGGCTGTCTCGCCTGTATGATCACGTTCCAATACGGGCGGGAAACGAACGACGTTCTCTTTTCCGCGCTCCTGCCCGTCACGCGCGGGCAGATCGTGGCGGCGCGCCTTTTCACGGTGTGCGCGATGCAGCTTTGCCAGCTCGTGCTCTCTCTTCCGTTCGCCTTCCTGCGCGTGCGGCTGTTCCCGCAGGGAAACGCGGTCGGCATTGAGGCAAACGCCGCCTTTTACGGGTGTATGCTGCTTGCGTACGCGCTCTTCAATCTCGTCTATTTCGCCGAATTTTACCGCGCGGCGTATCGGGCGGGCGCGGCGTTTTTCAAGGCGTTTCTGCCCGTTCTCGTTGTGATCGCCGCCATGGAGACGTGCGCGCACCTTCCCGCAACTGCCTTTATGGACGGCGTTTCCGCCGACGCGCTCGTAAGACAGCTTCCCGTGACGGCGGCGGGGCTTGCGGCGTATCTCGCGTGCAATCCGCTCGCGTGGGCGATCGGAACAAAACGCTTTCGGCGCGTCGATCTGTAACCCGCTTGACAGGCGCGCGGCGTTTGTGTTATACTTGCGCCATGCAGACGATATATGACGTAATCGTTGTGGGCGGCGGCATCGCAGGCTATACTGCCGCGCTCACCTTAAAGAGTTTGAGAAGAAACTGCCTCTGGCTCGGGACGGACCCCTTCGGCGAAAAACTGACAAAGGCGGAGTACGTGCGCAATTTTCCCACCCTCGTGGGGGACGGGAAGCTGTTCGCCGCGCGCCTTTCCGAGCAGATGGCGCATGAGGGCGTCGTCTTTACCAAGGGCAGGGCGGACGGCGTTTACGCGGGCGATCCGTTCACCGTGACGGCAGGGAGCGAACTGTATCAGGGCAGAGCCGTCATTCTCGCCACGGGCGTGGAGACGGCGGGCGCAGTCCGCGGCGAACGCGATTTCGTGGGGCGCGGCGTGAGCTATTGCGCCGTGTGCGACGGCGCGCTGTACAAGGGCAAGACGATCGCCGCCGTCGTCGGTGCGGAGAAATTCGCCGAGGAAGTGGAATACCTTGCAGGCTTTGCCGGGACGGTACACGCGTTCTGCCTCTATCCGAACGCCGCGTTCAAGGCGGAGAACGTCGTCGTCCATGCGGAAAAGCCGCTTGCCGTGGCGGGCGGTCTGCGCGTGGAAAAGCTGATTTTAAAAGAGGGCGAGCTTGCCGTGAGCGGGGTATTTTTCCTGAAAAATTCTGCGCCGCCCGCCGCGCTCGTGGGCGGATTGGAGACGGAGGGCGACGCCGTGAAGGTCGCGCGCGACTGCTCCACGAACATTGCGGGGCTGTTTGCCGCGGGCGACGTGACGGGCAGACCCTACCAATACGCGAAGGCGGCGGGCGAGGGGCTTGTCGCGGCGTATTCCGCGCACGCGTATCTCGGCGGGGCGGCAAAATGAGCTTTTCCGAGATCGAGCGCTCGATCATCAAAAAATACCGCAAGGAACTGTGGTGTCCGTTCATCAAGAGCGTGAAACGGTACGAACTCGTCCGCGAAGGGGATAAGATCGCCGTGTGCATTTCGGGCGGGAAGGATTCCTTTCTGCTCGCGAAGTGTATGCAGGAACTGCAACGGCACGGCGAAGCGCCGTTCTCGTTGGAATTTATCGTGATGGACCCCGGGTACGCGCCGCAGAACCGCGCGCTCATCGAAGAGAACGCCGCGCGCCTCGGCGTACCCGTGCGTATCTTTGAGAGCGATATTTTCGCCGTCGTTGACAGCGTGGGAACGGGGTCGCCCTGCTATCTGTGCGCGCGGATGCGCCGCGGGTTTTTATATGAATTTGCCAAAAAATGCGGCTGCAACAAGATCGCGCTCGGGCATCATTTCGACGACGTCGTCGGCACGACGCTTTTGAGTATGTTCTACGGCGCGGAGATCAAGACGATGATGCCCAAACTCCGTTCCACGAGCCACGAGGGCATGGAACTGATCCGCCCGCTGTACGCCGTGCGCGAGCGCGACGTTGTGGCGTGGGCGGAGTACAACGGTCTGAAATTTTTAAACTGCGCCTGCCGCTTTACCGAGCGCGTTGCCGACAAAGAGGAGGAGAGCAAGCGGCGCGAAATGAAACAGCTCGTCGCGCAGATGGAAAAAACCAACCCCGCGGCGGCGGATAACGTGTTCCGCAGCCTGCACAACGTGGCGCTCGACTGCATCGTCGGCTGGCGCAAGGGCGGAAAACGCGGGAATTTCCTCGACGAATATTAAAAAAATCGGCCTTCTTTTCAGAAAATCAGCCCTTTCCCCTTGCAGGACGGGGCAAAATGTTATATAATAGATACATAAGCCGCGCGTTGGCGGCGGGGAGGCAGGGTATGACGTTGCGGGCGTTACAGGAATATCTCGACGTCGTAAAATGGAAAGACAGCGAGAAGATCAGAGCCGATATGTGCGGGAGATACGCTCGCTGCCGCTACTGTACGCGCACGGAGGATTATCCCTGCGCGCGGGCGCATAACCGCCTTGCCGAAATGCAGGCTTCTCCCGTGCCCGACCGTATTCCCGAGTGGCTCCTGCCCGAACCGCCCGTCAAGGAAAAATTCGGCGCGGAAATCGCCTCGGAAGAGGAGCCGCGCGAACTTCCCGCGAAATCGGCGGGAAAAGCGACGACCGAACCGCGCGCCGCAAAGCCCGCATCGGACGGGGCGGAAACGCAGACTTCTGCGGACGCAGCTCCCGCACCCGCGGAGGAACTGCCCGCGGCGCAGCCTGAAACGGCTGAATCCGAAACGGAGCTGACCGAGGCTGTGCGGGAAACGGCGCAGCCCGAAGAGCCGCGCCTTCCGGAGCGTCCGCGCCCGCACGTGATCATGCGCGGCGTAAAAGGGGAGACGCGCGTCTGCGTGCTCCGCAGAAAGCCCGCGGCGGACGCCGCGGCGGAACAGAGCGAACAAAACTCCGTCGGGTGATTTTTCACGCCGGACGTGCGTATGGATAAATACGCGATAATATATGGAATAAACGGGGATTTCCCCGTCGCAAAGGAGGTATAAGGTAATTTCCTGTTTATGGACAGTCGATGTATCTGGCTGTTGGTCGCGCTCGTGGTGTTGATTGCGCTTTCAGGGTATTTCAGCGCAATGGAGACGGCTTACACGAGCTTTTCCGCTGTGCGTATGCGCCGAATGGCGCGCACAAAAAAATCCGCGCGTCTCGCGTTTGCGCTGAGCGCGGACTACAACAGGGTGCTTTCCACGCTGCTGATCGCGGATAACATTGTCAATATCGCTTCGGCAAGTATCGGTACGCTTATTTTCACTTCGCTGATGGGCGAACAGATCGGTCCGACGGTCTCCACCGTCGTGCTCACGATCGTCGTGCTCATCTTCGGCGAGATCACGCCCAAGGTGCTTGCCAAGCGTCTGCCGGAAACGTTTGCCTGCGTTTCGGCATATCCGCTTCGTTTTCTCGTCAGCCTCTTCCTGCCGCTGAGTTTTCTGTTCGGCTTATGGAAGAAGTTTATTTTTTGCCTTTTCAGGCTGGGGAAGAAAGAACCCAAGTTCACCGAAGAGGAGTTCGGGATGCTCGTTTCGGATATCCGCGCGGGCGGCGTTCTCAACGATACCGAACACGAACTCATTCAGCGCACCCTCCGCTACGACGATCTGCTCGTCAAAGACTGCATGGTCCCGCTCGATCGCATGGTCATGGTGGAGTCGCGCGCAAACGACAGGCTGGTCTTTCACATCTTCCGCGAAACAAATTTTTCCCGCCTGCCCGTCTATAAGGGGACGAAGCCCAACGTTATCGGCGTGCTGTACCGCGCCGACTTCTACGAAAATATGCTTGCGGGCAGGCGCGACTTCGACAACCTGATCCGCCCCGTCTCCTTTACGGAGGAGGATGAAAAGGTCTCCGCGCTCATGAAGCGGATGCAGGCGGGCAGGGAGCACATCATGATCGTCGGTTCGGAGGGCGACGCGGTGGGACTGATCACGCGCGAGGATATGATCGAAGAACTCCTCGGCGACGTGGACGACAAATACGACTTAACGCCCGTCACCGCGCCCGCCGCGCCTGCGTCGGAAGGGGGTGCGGTATGAAAACCGGACTTGTGATCGCGCTCGTCGTTCTCGTGATTTTCTCGGGATTTTTCAGCGCCACCGAGACGGCTTACACGAGCTTTTCTTCCGTCCGTATGCGCCGCTTCGCGCAGAAAAAACGCTCGGCGCGCCTTGCGCTCAGGCTCAGCGAGGACTATAACCGCGTTTTAACGACGCTGCTCATCGGAAATAATATCGTCAATCTCACTGCGTCCACCATCGGAACGCTGCTCTTCGTCTCTCTGCTCGGCGAGGGATTGGGCGCGACGGTCTCGACGATCGTCATCACCGTCGTGGTGCTCATCTTCGGCGAGATCACGCCCAAGACGCTTGCAAAGGAGATCCCCGAGCGGTTCGCCTGCTTTGCGGCGTATCCGCTCATGGCGTTCACCTATCTGTTCCTGCCGCTGAGCTTTCTGTTCGGGCTGTGGAAAAAACTCGTGTTCCGCATCTTCCGCCTGAATAAGGAAGAACCCGCGCTCACGGAGGCGGAATTCAAGATGCTCGTGACCGACGTCCGCGAGGACGGCGTCCTCAACGAGACCGAGCACGAACTCATCAACCGTACGCTGCGCTACGACGAGCTGCACGTCGGCTCGTGCATGATCCCGCTCGACCGCGTCGTCTGCGTGGACGTCCGCGAAAATTACCGCCGCGTGTATAAGTTCTTCCGCGAGACGAACTTCTCGCGCCTGCCCGTTTACGAGGGCAGAAAGGAAAACGTGGTCGGGATCCTGTACCGCGCGGACTTTTACGAAAACCTGCTCGCGGGGCATAAGGACTTTGCGCCGCTCATCCGCCCCGTCTCCTATACGGAGGAGGGGGAAAAGGTCTCCGCGCTCATGCAGCGGATGCAGAAGGCGCGCGAACACATGATGATGGTCGGCGAGGAAGGTCACGCGCGCGGACTTATTACGCGCGAAGACATGATCGAAGAACTCCTCGGCGACGTCGACGACAAATACGATTTAACGCCCGTCACCGCTCCGCTCAATCCCGTCGTTCCGGAAGCGGAAGAGGAGACGGAGGAAGAATAACGCCCTGTTCGGGCGCGAGGTGGCTATGCAGATACTCATTCCCGCGGCGGCGGGCGTGGAGGCTTCCGTCAAGCGGCAGCTTCGTTCCATGGGATACGGCGACTGTCCCGCCGTGCAGGGGAGGGTCTCCCTTGCGGGCGATTGGGCGGACGTCGCCCGTCTGAACGTACAGCTCCGCGCGGGCGAACGTGTGCTTCTCGTCCTCTCCCGCTTTCCCGCGCCCGATTTCGACGCGCTCTTTGAAGGCGTTTCCGCCATCGCGTGGGAGGAATTCTGTTCCCCGCATTCGCAGATCATGATGGACGGGAAGTGCTATGCGAGTACGCTGATGGCGGTCAAGGCGGCGGGCGGCGTCGTCAAAAAGGCGATCGTCGAGCGGCTGAAAAACAGGCTCGGGGTGCGCGCGCTGGACGAGCGCGGCGAGCGCGTCGTCGTCAACTTCGATATTTACGAAAACGTTGCGACCGTCTCGCTCGACACTTCGGGCGACGGACTGCACAAGCGGGGTTACCGCGTGCGGACGTACGACGCGCCCCTGCGCGAAACGACCGCCGCGGCAATGGTGGAAAGTTCCTTTTTCCGCGCGGGGAAGCCGTTTGCCGACGTGTTTTGCGGCAGCGGCACCATTCCCGTCGAGGCGGCGCTGTATATGCGCAGGATCGCGCCCGGGAAACTGCGCGGCTTCGACTTTGAAAAGTGGAAATGCGCGCCGCGCGACGCGCTCGAACGCGCACGCGAGGAGGCGGCGGACGGCGAAGTCAGAGGTCCGCTCCCGCAGCTCGAAGCGTCGGATATTTCTCCGCGCGCAGTGGAGCTTGCCCGCTTTCATGCGGCGCGTGCGGGCGTCGGAGGGGACATCCGTTTTTCCGTGCGCGATATGCGCGCGTTCACCTCGTCCGAGCCGTTCGGCGTCATCATCTCCAACCCGCCGTACGGCGAACGGTTGAAGGAAGAGGGGCTTTCCGCGCTCTACCGCGATTTCGGACGGATGTACCGCGCGCTTCCCGATTGGAGCTGCGTGTTCCTCTCCTCCTATGTCAACGCAGAGCGCGCGTTCGGCGGAAATGTTAATAAAAAGCGACGCATCTGTAACGCAAAATTAACCTGCACGCTGTTTACATATGCCGGTAAAAAGCCCGAAAACGATAATTCAAAAAAAATATCATGAAGATATTGTGAATATCTTCAAAAATTGCGCCGAATAAGTTGACATTTCCATTATTTCTGTTATAATGATGGTAAGTTGGGATTGCCAAAAAGCAACAAAATGATTTCAGAAGGAGTGTAGGTTTTATGGAAATCAACGAGTATCTTGTTAAATTCTTCCAGATGGTCCGCGACATGGAGAACATGGATTTCTTTGCGGGCGTCGCAAAGCTTTCGAGAACGGAGTTCAGACTTTTGAGAGAAGTCGTGATGGAGGAGGAGAAGGGCAGAAGCATCATTTCTTCCGAGCTTGCCCGCCGCCTCGGCATCACCCGTTCCGCGATCTCCCAGATCGTCACGAAGTTGGAGATGAAGGGCATCGTCAAGCGCGTCGATTCGCCTACGGACCGCAAGATCGCGTACATCCGTCTTTCCGACAACACGATCTCCGTGTTCGAGGATCAGTGCAAAGAGGCGAACGGGATCATGTCCCGCGTGGTCGAGCTTCTCGGCGAGGACAAGATGAAGGCGTTCTTCGCGCAGTATGAAGAGTTCAATACTGCCGTCACCAAGGCGATCAAGGAAGCCAAAGGATCGTAAGCGCAGAAAACTCACGGGGCGCCCGCAAGGGCGCCCCGAATTTCTCATAAGGAGCAAGGCTGACTATGCTCAAACTCACCGACATCACCAAGGAATACAAAGCCGCCTCGGGCAGCGTTCACGCGCTCAAAGGGGTGAGCCTCGAATTCCGCGCGAGCGAATTTGTCTGCGTGCTCGGACCTTCCGGCTGCGGCAAGACGACGCTCCTCAACATCATCGGCGGACTCGATCACTATACGTCGGGCGATCTCGTCATTCAGGGGAAGTCCACGAAAGACTTCAAAGACAGGGATTGGGACGTCTACCGCAATCACAGGATCGGGTTCATCTTCCAGTCTTATAACCTCATCCCGCACCAGACGGTGCTCGGGAACGTGGAACTTGCGCTCACCATTGCGGGCGTGGGACGGGAAGAGCGCCGCCGCCGCGCCGCCGAGGCGCTTGCGCGCGTGGGGCTGGGCAATGAACTGAGCAAAAAGCCCAATCAGCTTTCGGGCGGGCAGATGCAGCGCGTCGCCATTGCGCGCGCGCTCGTCAACAATCCCGATATTCTCCTTGCGGACGAACCTACGGGCGCGCTCGATTCGGAGACGAGCGTGCAGATCATGGAGCTCATCAAGGAGATCGCGGGCGAGCGGCTCGTCATCATGGTCACGCACAACCCCGAACTCGCTTACCAATACGCTTCGCGCATCGTGCGCCTGAAAGACGGGCTTGTGGAGTCGGACTCCAATCCGTACGCGGGGGGGGGTACCGATTTCACGGACGCGGAAATCGCGCCGTCGGACGGTCAGCCGACCGCCGAGCAATCGGCGCAGCCCTCGGAAGTCGCCGCGTCAGAGAGCGGAAACGGGCGCGGCGAGGACGGAAAAAAAGCCCGCGCGAAAATGAGTTTTCTCACTTCGCTCGCGCTGAGTTTCCGGAATCTTCTCACCAAGAAGGGGCGTACCATCCTCACGTCGGTCGCGGGGAGCATCGGGATCGTCAGCGTCTGCCTCGTGCTCGCGCTTTCGAGCGGGTTCAACAATTATGTAAAAAAGACGGAAGAGGATATGCTCTCCTATTATCCCGTCACGGTCACGGAGAGCGCGTTTGACATGGCGTCCATCATGACGTCGTTCACGTCGCCGCAGGATATGCCCGACCTTGAACAGATCGGCGATAAAGTCTATGTCGATTCCTTCCTGACGAGCCTTGCCGACGGCATGACGATCCGCAACAACATAACGGACGAGTATCTCGCCTATCTGGAAGCCGCCGATCCGAGCTGGTATTCCGCCATTCAGTACGGCTACGGGGCAACCGTGGTCAATAATCTGTTTACGAACGTCAAAACGGAGGATAAGGACGGAAATCTCGTTCAGACGACGCGGTCTCTCTCCAATCTCAAAGAGTATTACATCAACGTGGTTCAGACGAAGGCGTCCGAATACGGGGATCTCGTCGGCTTTGCCGACTTCTTTGGCGACGTCGTCAACGTCATGCCCGGGACGACGGACTTTGTCTCCGAGAGCTACTCCGATTATGTGCTTTCGCAGTATGACGTGATCGAGGGCAGCTTCCCCGCAAACGAGCACGAAATTGTTCTCGTTGTCGGAACAAACAATCAGGTCAGCGATCTGACGCTCGCGCAGCTCGGATTTCTGGACGAGGAAAAATTTCTTGCGCTTTTTCAGGCGGGCGAGGACGATTCCGAGGGGATCAGCGATTCCGCGCTCGTCGATTTCAGCGAGATCATCGGCAAGGAATATACGCTCTATTATAATGACGCGGTGTATTCCGAAAATCCCGATTATACCGGCATTGTTTCGTCCGTGCTGGGCGAGTATCCGTTCTCGTACAGCGGCACGCGTACGAGCGGGGATCTGAGTGCGGAGGAAAACGAGGGCATCACGCTGAAAATTTCGGGAATCCTCCGCCTGAAAGAGGGGCTTACATACGGCTGTCTCACGAGCGGGCTGAATTTCACGGAAGCGTTGGTGCAGGAGTATATCGCGGGGAACAAGCAGTCGGCGATCGTGGATTGGCTGCAAAACGATTCCTCGTTCACGATCACGCAGGAAATGGCGGATCAGTACCCCGGGCTTGGGCTTGAAGATTACGTGGGCGTTACGTTCTACATTTCGCCGTCCAATAATCTGAACGGGGATTATTTCTCGAACATTCAGGGCACGAGTCTGTACTGTACTTATGATCCGGAAACCGTTGTCCGCGCGCTTGGCGGGAACGATACCGTCACTTCCATTGCGATCTATGCGACCGATTTCGACGGGAAAGAGCAGTTGCTTTCCTATCTCGACGCATGGAACGCCGCGCACGACGAGAGCGAGCAGATCACGTATTCAGACACGGTCGGACTGCTGATGGGCATGGTACAGCAGATTCTGGATATCATTACCTACGTTCTTGTGGCGTTTACCGCGATTTCACTCGTCGTCTCGTCCGTCATGATCGGCATCATCACGTACGTTTCGGTCGTCGAGCGCGTCAAGGAGATCGGCGTTCTGCGCTCGCTCGGCGCGCGGAAGCAGGATATCCGCAACCTGTTCAACGCCGAAACGTTCATCATCGGTCTTGCGGCGGGCATTATCGGCGTGGCGCTCAGTTACTTTATCTCGATCTTTATCAATATCGCCATTCAGTCGCTGGCGGGAATTGCGGGGATCGCCGCGCTGCCGTTTACGACCGCGCTTCTCATGGTCGCCATCAGCATTGTGCTCACGTTGATCTCCGGTCTCATTCCCGCGCAGTCTGCGGCGAAGAAAGACCCCGTCATCGCGCTCCGCACCGAATAAAAAGCGCGCCCGCCGTCCATAATGGGATTACTACCATATGGCGAGGCATACCATGAAGAAGAAAAAAGTCAAAAAACTTACGGACGAGGAATACGAAAAGTACGTAAGAAGTCTGATGGAAAAGTAGGAAGCACGAAAAATTCCCGCGCATTGGCGCGGGAATTTTTTTCGGCACGATTCGCCCGCGCCCCGCATTCTTCGTCAGAATCTTCCTCCCGCCGCCGTGATAAAATACGTACAAAACGCGCGCGCGGGAGGGGCTATGTCTGCAAGAAAAATCGTCGTTACGTCGGGCAAGGGCGGCGTGGGGAAAACCACCGTCTGCTGCAATCTCGGCGTTCAGCTTGCGCGGCAGGGGCGGCGCGTCATCGTGTGCGATCTGGATTTCGGGCTGAACAATGCGGACGTCGTGCTGGGCGTGGAAAACCGCGCGCTGTACGACGTTCTGGACGCCATCGAGGGTCGCTGCCGCCCGAAACAGGCGCTCGTCACGCATCCGCGCTATCCCGCGCTTTCCGTGCTCTCGTCGGGGCGCACGCTCGAACGGTACGTCTCCCCGCAGGCGATCCGCCTCATTCTCGATACGCTCGCGCCGCAGTTCGACTATATCCTGATCGACTCTCCCGCAGGGATCGAGGAGGGCTTTCACCGCGCCGCGTCCTGCGCGGAAGAGGCTTTGCTCGTCACCACGCCGCACATTTCGGCGCTGCGCGACGCGGACCGCGTTGCGGGCATTTTGAAGAGCTATCGTTTCTCGCGCGTGGGATTGGTCGTCAACCGCGTGCGCAGAGACTTTTTCCGCCGCGGAGAGATCCTCGCGCCCGCCGAGATCGCCGACCTTCTCCGCATTCCGCTCGCGGCGGTCATCGCCGAGGAGGACAAGGTGCAGCTCGATAACGTCGTTTCCCGTTCGCGCACCTTCCGCGCGCTGGCGGAAGCGTGCGAACAGGCGCCCGAACGGGAGGCAAAGGCGCGCGGCGCGGGAGGGAGACGATGAAGGAAGAGGAAAAAAAGCGGATCGGCGAACTTCTGCATCGCGACAAGACGGTCATTTCCGACGCCGTCGAGGCGGCTGCCGTGCGCGATTTCGCCCGCGTCGCGGGGGAGTATTTTGAGCTGGACGGCGGCATTACCTTCTCCATGCGGGAAGAAAAGGGCGCGTCCTGCGTCAGCATTTCTTTCCGTGCGACGAGAGTGAAAAATTTTACGACGCTGCCGTAAGCCCGCGCAAACCGATTGACAAATTCGTTGCTTTTGTGTATAATTTTCGGTGCGGAAACAAGGGGGGAGAGTCTTGTTTCGGTTAATGTATCCAAGGATGGTATTCAGAATGGAAAGAAACTATGTTTTGATGACGGACACAGGAAGCGATCTCCCCGATGAGTATTATGCGCAGCACGGCATCGATTGCGTGCCTTTGGGCTTTACGCTGAACGGCGTAACGTACGGCGGCGACGGGGGCGAGACGATGGAGGTGAAAAAGTTCTATGAACTTCTCCGCGGCGGCGCGCTCCCCAAAACCTTTCAGGCAACGCCCGCGCAGGTAATGAACCATATGCAGCCCTATCTCGAAGCGGGGAAAGACGTGCTCGTGCTTGCCTTCTCTTCGGGGCTTTCCGGCACGTGCGAGAGCTATCGTCTGGCGGCGAAGGAGCTTTGCGAACAGTATCCCGACCGCAAGGTGTATGTGGTGGATTCGCTCTGCGCGTCGCTCGGGCAGGGTTTGTTTGTCGATTACGTCGTGAAAAAGGCGGATGCGGGCGCGACCATCGAAGAGGCGCGCGACTACGCCGAGGAACTCAAAGGGCATATCTGCCATTTCTTCACGGTGGACGATCTGTTCCACTTGAAGCGCGGAGGGCGCGTCAGCGGCGCGACGGCGGCGATCGGCTCGCTGCTCAAAATCAAGCCCGTTCTGCACGTGGACGACGAGGGGCATCTCATTGCGATCGGCAAGGCGATGGGGCGCAAGAAGTCCATTTCCGCCCTTGTCGATAAAATGGCGCAGTTGCAGACGCTGGGTGAAAACGATCCCATCTATATCAGCCACGGCGATTGCATGGAGGACGTCAATTACCTAATTTCCCTCATTCAGGCGCGTTTCGGCGCGCGCGAGATCATCGTCGGAGAGATCGGCAGCGTCATCGGCACGCACTCCGGCGCGGGAACGGTCGCGCTCTTTTTCAAGGGACAGCACCGTTAAAACAAAATTTCGGAGCATTTGCGCGGCGGGCGAAAAATCGCCCGCCGCGCGATCGTTTGCGGGAAATCGCCGCATCGCAAAAATATTTTTGATAAAGCCGTGCAAATGGCTTGCATTTCGCGGGGATTTATTGTAAAATAAACAGGCATTTTGCAGAGATGGCGGAGCGGTCGAACGCGCACGATTCGAAATCGTGTGATGCAGG
>ERZ1643249.2883-NODE-2883-length-15609-cov-15.833162_pt1 | contig 15609 bp, 22 predicted proteins | sample MGYA00579263_ERZ1643249 | MGnify/ENA primary metagenome ERZ1643249 (study PRJEB29033, sample SAMEA4952264) | chicken gut metagenome | biome: Broiler Chicken; feature: Gastrointestinal Tract; material: Caecum | place: Ireland | collected 2018 | study: Broiler...
AAAAATATGCTTGACAAATTATAAATATAATTATATAATGAATTTGTCGAAAGGAGGTAGATAAGTATGGAAAATGTAATAATAGCAATATTTGATTTATTTTTATTTATATTTTATACATTTGTAGGATTTTTAATATTTTTATTTATACAATTGATAAGTTATAGAATATTTAATTTTAATTTGTATAAATGGCTTATGTATAATTTATTTGAAAAGGAGCTTAAAAAATAATGTATGGTTTAAGTTATGATAAAATTTATTTGGAGGAATTAGATATGGGAAATATGAAAGAATTATATAATAAAAGACAAGAAAATATTAAAAAAAAGTTATTAAAATTAGGATTTAATTTAAGCAGTTTAGGTTTTGATTATTGGATATATGCAATAGAATTCAAATTAGATGTAATAAGAAAAGAAGAATATAAAATGGAAGAGATATACAGACATATTAAGATTATAACTGAACAAGGAATAGAAGGAAGAACAATAGGTTGTATTGAAAGAACATTAAGAGTTGCAAGTTCAACAGCAAAAGATAATATATATAAAGAGTATAATATCCCAAATAATATAACATTAACAAATAAAAGCATCTTAAATTTATTAGGAGGTGAGGATTATGAATAAAAACATATTAGCACAATTAGTAAAACAACAATTACATTTATTAAAAGTTTGTCCATTAATTAAAGAAGATGAACTAGTAATTAATAAAGAAGATTTACCAAAAGTAGTAGAAAAATTAGATATAGCATTAGATGCAATAAGTGATGTACTTATATTAGAAAACAAAGCAATTAATAATCTTTTAGAAGGAGTTGGAGAAAAATGTCTGAAGATATAGAAGATAAAATAAAAGAAAAATACATAAATTTTAATGAAATTAGTGTAAAATTTGTAGCAGGAAAAGTAAGAAAATATAATATAATAATAGATTTTTATATAGGTAAACTAAAACATTGTAGATTAAACTTTATATATGAATGGGAAAATAAATTGACATTTGATGCTAATATTGATAATATATATAAAATTATAGATAGATACATTATTAAAATTTTTAGGAGGTGAAAAAATATTGATTATTTTAGTTTTAGGAATATTAGTAATAATAGGACTTGTATTATATCGATTAGGTGATTATTTATGGAACACAACACTTGAATTTATAGGTATTATGATGAGTAGTTTAATAGGAATATTTACATTTTTTCTTATATTAATTGTTATAACTAAACCATATACAGAAAAAGATTTTAATATAAAATATAATATGTATAAAACTATAATAGAAGATAGTAATTTTAATGATATAAGAGATAGTAATTTGATGTTAACAATAGCTGAATTAAATAATCAAATATTATCTAGTAAAGAATATAAAGATGATTTTTGGTTTGGTATATTATTTAGTGATAAAATTGCAAATTATGAATTAATAAAAAAGGAGGAATAAAAATGAAAGTAGATTTTTTAGATTATAGATTTCCTGAAGAATGTAGAACAAAATTATTTAATTTAGAAGAAATTTTAAATAAAAGAACAAATAATAAATCTTATAATTTTGTATATGACAAAATGACAAAAGAAATAGAAATATTTGTGAGATTTCCTTATGATATATGTATTAGTCAAAGATATAAAAGAGAAGGATTTTATAAAATACCTGTAGATATTTTATATAATAATATTGAAAATAATTTATATATTGAATTGGTAAATATATTTTTTAAAAAAAAGGAGGAATAAAGATATGTTAACAATGACAATGAAAAGATTACAAATGAATTTAAAATATTTAGGTTACTATGATGGTGAAATTGATGGTATTAAAGGTGAAAAAACACTTAGAGGAATAAAACAATTTCAAGCAGATAATGGACTAGCAGTTGATGGAATAGCAGGGCAAAAAACTATAGATTGTATAAGGGCAATAATAGTAGCAGACCAGCAAAAATTTGGTATAATAGTTGATGGAGTAGCTGGAGAAGAAACAACAAAAGCGAGAAATAAATATAATAATGAAAGTACAAATAGTTGGGAGAGTATAAAACACTTTAAACAGTCAGAATTTACTTGCAAATGCGGTTGTGGTTTAAATAATATGAATTTAGCAGTTGTAAAAATTGCAGATAAAGTAAGAGAACATTTTGGAAGTCCAGCAATTGTTACATCTGGAAGTAGATGTGAAAAACATAATAAAGAAGTTGGCGGTGTTTCTAATAGTAGACACTTACAAGGGAAAGCTATAGATATGTATGTAAAAGGTGTATCAGGTAAAGATTTATTAGCTTATTTACAGACATTAGTTAATAAGGGTGAATTAAGATATACATATTTAATTACAGGAAGTAATGCGTGTCATTTTGATATTTTATAGAAAGGCATAAAAGGTAAAAAAAACATGGCAATAGAATGTAATATAGCACCATTCATTAATATAGAATTTTTTTTGACAGGTGCATGGGGTGAGCAAAGAGCGACTCATAAGCATGCAGGAATTGATATATCAACAGGACAAAAAGCAAATGTATATAATATGTTTGAAGGAACTGTAATTTCTGTTACTCATTCGGGATATGGCGGAGGGTATGGACCAAATATTATAATACAAGAAGATTCTGGCAGAACTTGGCTATATGGAGATTTAGAAGAATTTACAAATTGGAATGTTGGCGATAGAATAAAGAAAGGCGACTTAATATCTCAAGAAGGCAATCCAACAGGAACAGGATCAACTGGAAATCACGTTCACATAGAACTAGAAATGCTAGCAAAAGGCGAGTCATTTAAATACGGATTTGATAATTCAGAAAATCCATGTTCGATTTTAGGAATTGAAAATGTCGTAAATCAAACTGGTTATATTTATAAAGGAACTGTACCGCCAGAGCCAACTAAAAAAACAAATAAATTTAAATGGGTATTGTATGCTAAAAAATTAAGAGAAAGACGAATTTTATAAATTCGTCTTTTTTTATTGACAAAAAAATAAATTAATAGTATTTTATAATTAGGAGGTATTAAATGGATATACAAGAAATTATTAATACTTTAAATTTTTCTAGTATTGTCTGGCAAATAATTACTCCTGTTTGTTTTAGCGTCGCAGATATATTAACAGGTTTTATACAAGCAGTTATCAATAAAAATGTTGATAGTCAAGTTATGCGAACAGGTTTACTACATAAAGTATTAATTATTTTAGTTATAATTTTATCATTTATTTTAGACTTAGCTTTTAATTTGAATTTTATATCTAAAATAGTATGCTCGTATGTTGTAATTATGGAAATTATGTCGATATTAGAAAATTTGCAAAAAGCAGGTATTGACTTAAAAAATTTAGGTGAAATTTTAAAAAAGAAAGGAAGTGAAAAATAATGAAATTATCAAAACAAGAGTTAAAACAAAAAATAAGTGACAGTATAAAAGATAATGATGACTTAGTTATATCTTTATTAGAAGATATTGAAGACAGCATGATAGAAAATAACGAACAAGTTATTGATGAGACAAATAAAAAAGAGCTTGAAGATTTAAAATGGAAATATGAAGATTTAAAGGCAAAATATAAAGAAAGGTTTTTAAGTGGTCCAGAAGAAAAAGAAGAGACTACAGAAGAAACTGGTCTTGAAGAAAAAGAAGTTATTGACGTAAAAGATTTATATTAATTTTAGGAGGTTAGAAAAATATGGCTACAAAACAAGTAAAGGCAAAATCAAGTGCCGAATTATTAAGTTATATAATTAATGAAACACCTATTCTAAGGGATAATATAGATTTACCAGTTCAAGGTCAAAATATTCAAGAAATAGGTAGAATAATTATAGACAACGAAAGATACAGAAACGCTTTTATTAATACTGTAAATTTAATAGGCGTTACAATGATAAAGAATAACGAATGGGAAGACCCATGGGATTTTACAGATAGGGGCATGTTAAGATACGGACAACAAGTAAGAGAAATAATAAACGATTTAGTAAAAGCTTTTGATTATAATACTAAACTTGCAGACGAAAGCGATTTCATAAAAACAGAAGTACCAAACGTTTTACAATATATACATAGTATCAATTTCCAAAAATATTATAAAACAACAACAAGTGATGCTCAAGTTTCAATGGCTTTTGATAGTGAAACATCATTGTATGATTTTATAACAAATTGTATAAGTATGCTATATCAAAGTTACATATACGATAAATACATAATTAATAAATATATGCTATGTAGAAGATTACTAGATGGAACTGTTACAAGTTATCAAATAACAGATATTGAAAATAAGTCAACAAGACAAATAGTAAGTGAAATGAAAGCAGTTTCAAATAAAATGGCTTTCAGGTCTCCAAACTTCAACCCTGCAGGACTTCGTAGAGCAACAAAATTTGAAGACCAAATAATGATTATGTCTACAGATTTTGATGCTAAAGTAACAACGGAAGTTTTAGCAACTTCATTTTTCAGAAATGATGCTGAAATGAAAACAAGACTTGCTTTAATAGATGGTTTTGGAGATCATGATACAGAAAGACTAGCTGAAGTTTTAGGTGATGCATATGTGCCATTTACAGAGCCAGAACTAACAGCTTTATCTGCTGTATCAAATGTTATAATCTCACGTGAATGGTTTATGGATTACTATTATGCAATAGATAATGCACAAGAAACTAAACAAACAAGTTTCTATAATCCTCAAACATTAAAAGAAAATATATTTTTACATGTATGGAGAATTTTTTCAACATCACCTTTTGAAAATGCTTGTGCATTTCAAACAAATACAATAGCAGTTACAAGTGTTACAGTAAATCCTTCTACAGCAACTGTTACACCAGGGCAGGGTATACAATTAAATGCAGTAGTTGCAACAACAGGTTTTGCTAATAAAGCAGTTACATGGTCAGTAGATACTACAAGCGAAAGCGCTGGAGTTAAAATAAGTAATAATGGTTACTTGACGGTACCTGCAAGCGGAGCTACAGGAACAATAACTGTAACAGCAAAATCTGTATATGACAATACAAAAACTGGAACAGCTACAATTACAATAGCTACAGTAAGTGCAGGTTAAAACAAAGGTAGCAAATGCTACCTTTTGTTTTAACAGAAAGGAGAAAAAATGCGTAAAAAATTAGTAAATTCACAATTAACAAATTATACAACTTATATGATGTATTTACGACAGTTCGTGTCACTTGCTGAAAATGTTTTCACATTTAAAAATTTACCGAAATTTATTGATAAAGCTTTTTTAAATTCAACACTTTTGCGAAAAGGGGCTATTGCGTTTTTTTATGAAGAAGAACTAGAAAGTTTAGTAGCTTTGCCTTTTATTCCCATTGGAAAGCCTGATATTTACGGAAGGCCTGTCGCAATACAGGCTATATCACAAAATGGTTATAGCAGAATTTTAAAAAATAAAGATTTTGTTATCATGTATGATAACAATGGTCGTTACCCAATTTTTGTAGATGTGTTACAATATGCAGAACGTGTTGCTTTAGATACTAGAGTAACAGACATTAATATTAGTCAACAAAAAACACCTAGAATTTTCAAAGTAACAAATGGAAATGAAAAAACGTTACAAGATGCAATTGCAAAAATTGATGGTTTTGAGGAAGCTGTAGTATCATATAACAATTTAATTGAAGATGTAGACGTCGTTTTAAGTCCTGCACCATACGTAGCGGATAAGTTAGATATACATAAACAAAATGATTACGCAGAATTTTTAAGACTAATAGGTGTTGCAAATATGCAATATACAAAAAGAGAGCGTAACATAAAAGACGAAATTACGGCAATGCAAGGCGGAACTATTGCATCACGTTTTAGCAGGTTTGAACCTCGAAAAGATGCTGTAGAAGAGATAAACGAAAAATTTAAAGATTATTTAAAAAAGCCTATTTCAGTTGAATACTATGACGGACTACCAACAACTTTGCAAGAAACTAATTTGTTAGATTTAGATAATGAAAATATTGAAAATGAGGAGGTGTCAGAATAATGCAAAATTTATGGGTTTGGGGCTTAATGCCTACTTTATTTCCAAAATTACCTTTGAATGAAGATGCACCCCCAACTGTTTATCAAATTATGCAGTCTATTTGTAATTTTGGTAAGCCAGATAATGAAAAAATAAAAACAACAGAACTTGCAAAATATGCACGTGAAAAGATTTTTAATTTTGATTATCCGCTTTCTCAAAACGTAAATAAAGAAGAATTTGAGTGCAATATATTAAATCATTATATGATGCGTAGAATAAATTTTGAAACAGTGACATTATTTAATATTCAATTGAATGTTAAATTGAATAATATAATGCCGAAGTACAATAAAATGTTTGATATGTTTGCGAAATGGTCACCATTTGAAGACGGCGAAGTTCAAACACATGAAAGCACAGATGATAGAACAATAAATGTAAAATCAGAAGGTAATACAACAAATAGTTTGAAAAATAATTCAACAACGACAACAAATTCTACAGAAGATAATAGACAAAGTAACACACCACAAAGTCAGCTACAAAATGTCAAAGATGGTAAATACGTTTCAAATTATGGTTATATACAAAATGACAATAATAGTACTGATAATAGTACAAGCGATGGAACATCAAACACTAATAATACCAGTAATACAACAGACAATAATGTTTCACAGGAAACATGGTCAAAAACAATAGGTGATAAAATTAATTTATATAAAGAATATCAATCTAATATTAATAATATTTACGATATGATATATAGTGAACTTGATATTTTATTTTATGGTTTAATGTAAATAAGGAGGTATAATATGTATAATTTAAAAAATTCAAATAAAAAATATGTAAAACCTTTCCCTCCTATGTCTTGTATTAGTGAATTTCCTTTTTTAGATTATACTTTTGATAAAGTAACTAAATGGCAAATATTACAATTATTAGGAGAAAAATTAAATGAAGTAATTAGAACAACAAATAATACTACTGAAATTGTTACTGAATTAAAAAATTATGTTGATAATTATTTTACTAATTTAGATGTTCAACAAGAGATTAATAATAAACTTGATGAAATGGCAGAAAATGGAGAATTACAAGAAATTATTAATTCATATCTAAAGTTAAAAACATTAATTATATTTAATAATGTGCAAGAAATGAAAGAAAATACTAATTTAATAAAAGGTAGTTACGCAAAAACACTTGGCTATTACGAAAAAAATGATGGTGGAAGTGCTTTATATTATATTGATGACAATACTAATGAAACTAATAATTATTCAAATATTTTATTAAATTCAAATTTAAAAGCTAATCTTTTGAAACAAGATTATTTTAATGTAGAAGTATTTGGAGCAAAAGGTGATGGCACAACAGACGATACAAAAGCTATTCAAAATGCTATAAATTTTACAAATGAAATTCATTTTTTAAATAAAACTTATATGGTTAACGCTGTAGACCCTTCAATTCTTGATGACGATATTCATAAATACCCAGAATATAACGGAGGTATTAATATACCTTCAAATAGAAATATAAAAGGTCTTACAAACTCTAAAATAAAATGTTTTGTAAATAATTCATCAAACTATGCAATATTTAGATGTTGTCAAGTTGACAATGTCTCTATATCGAATATTATTTTAGAAGGTGACATAACACAGCACACAGGAGAAAATGGTGAATGGGGACACTGCTTAATGATTTTAAATTCAGAAAATATAAATATTGAAAACTCACAATTTAATAATGCCTGGGCAGATGGTATATACGTTGGTGTTTTATATAATTCTAATATTACTAAAGAAACTAAAAATATTACAATAAAAAACTGTGTATTAGACCATAATGGAAGAAATGCAATTTCTATTTGTAGTGTTGATAAAATAACAGTTGAAAATAATATTTTATCTAATACTACAAGAACAAATCCACATAGTGGAATTGATATTGAAAGTGAAGGAGTAAACCCAAAACTTAAAAATGTTTATATTAACAACAATGTTTTTAATTCAAACGCATTAGGAATTCAACTTTATCTTAACGATACCAATATAGACTTTAACAAAATAGAAATTAATAATAATGTTTTTAATAATGGAACAAACGGAATAAATATAATATCTTATACTATTACTAAAAAAATTAATGGTAATATTACTATTAATAATAATTCTTTTATAAATCAAGGCTGGACAGCTTTTTCAATTATTAATTATTTTGAAGATTTATTTGATACTTTAAATATTAATAATACTTATATTTTAAATGCAAATAATACAAATAAAAATATAGATGATAATGTTGTAGGCTGGATTAATGGTAGTGGACTTGTAATTACTAAAACAACTTCAATTGAAAAAAATGTAGGTAATATTGTTATTAATAATCTTAAAGTAATTGATAATAGAACTGAAAAATTAATAAATAAAGCTTTCTGCTCTTATAATCAAAGTTCAAGTGGCAGTATGAAAAATATATTTTTATTGAATCCAATTAAATTAGATTGTCTACATGACACTTATTTAAATATGCAAGGAACTTTTATTAAAGATATAAATAATATTTTAAATTACAACGAAAGCTATTTCCAAAATGAAATAAATGTAAATAATATAATGCCACTTACTTTTTCAAGTGGTTCAGGTAGTAATTTACGAAGTACAATTTTAAATGATGATAATGATAAAATTGCAAATAATACTAAGCTTAAATTTATAAATGATGGTAATAAAAATATGCAAATAAAATGTGGAAGTTCTTCATTAATTAATGTATATAATTTAGGAGATGTATCACAACGTTATATAAGATGTACAACTTCTGATGTCGGAGCTTATATTGAATTACAAAAAATTAATGGAAAATGGATCGTAATAAATAAACAAGGTGAATGGACAAGAAGTAATACATCATTTTAATAAAAACCACCTTTTGGTGGTTTTTATTTTTTTCTACAGATATCGAATTAAATCGAATTATTTAAGCTAAAATCTCCCAAATTGTTGTGATTATGCCATATTGTAGTGCCTTTTCTAGCTATGTTGTTTATTTCTTCCATGGCAACAGCTGGAATTGCTGTTGATGAACTTGGTTGACCAATTTCTTCACTACTACCAATTTCTATGTAATTATAGTAAGTTCTACCGCTTAAATTAGGTAGTTTTATTCTATTAATTTTATAACCATATCTAGTGAAATAGTCATCTATTATTTTTGCATACTCTTGTCTTATACTCATTTGATAAAAATAAAATCCTTGGCTATCACTTGACACATTAATATCACCGCCATTGGTATTACCTTTTGCTGTGTATGGGACTAATGAGTGTTCATATACTTGACCTATTTGAGACGCTATACCCATTGAGCCTGTAATTATTCCGCCTACAGCACCTACAGCGTTTCCAGATGCAATACCCCCAACAATTGAAACTAAATTAGATGCTAAACCTAGAGATAGATTTACAGCATTTTGTGTAAGCCAATTTGTATAACTATCTTCTGACCACGAAAGAGTTGGGTATTTTCCTGCCATAATTCCTTCGTCTTCATTGTTATTACCTTGACCGCATTTATATTGATACGGACAACATTTAATCGAACCACCAACAACAGGTACGCCTTTTATATTAAATGTAACTTGATTATCTGGAATAGCATCATCTTTATTAAATAATTCATAAGCGTATGAATTTGTTGTACCATTATTATTACTAACATTTAAATAGCAATATGGAAATGTGAGTAATTTCTTATTTTTAGGTACATAGCCATTTATATTTTGTGGCTTATTTATAGTTTTTTGTAGATATAATGGTGTATCTTGTCCTTCATATCTACCACTTTCATCATTTTTAACAAAACACTTCGGTACTAGATAAACTTGAATTATAGCATCTGCTTTACCTTCTCCGTAACTTTGTATAAGATTTACTAATTGTGTTATATTTTCGCAAACATAAGCACCACCAGCAGACCAGACACCACCATAATTTGTTGCTAAAATGTCTTCACCTGTAGTACTTTTAGTTACTTGCACAATTGCAACTAGTGTATTCATTTCTCTTGTTTCTACAATATTATTACATACATATTCTCCAAGCTCTAACCCCTCTGGCTGTGTATAATTTCCTGCAACGTCGTCATTTACATGTTCTCTTAAAACATAACAACTGTTTGCTGTCCAATAAGAAAACCATGTTGACCAAACATCGACAGTAAAATTAATTTGTACATTTCCATCGTCAATATATTTTATATCGTCTATAAATGCAAAATACCATTTATTTGCATAGTTTGGATTTTGAAAAGCAACATAATTTGCTTGCATTACTTGTCTATAAGTAAAACCAGCTAAAATATAACCTTTTGTATTATCAATAAATGTATAATCATCTGCAGATGCAACTAAATTATTATTAACTAATTGTAGCATCTCTTCTTCTGAATAATCCAAGACATTTGTATAATTTTTGTCCATTTTAATATTTTTTGCTAGTATTATTTTGCTTTCCATAATATTTTCTCCTTCCTTGTAAAATATCTATTAGTATATCACCTTCCATAATTTCATCTTGTGAATTTTTATTTTCAATACAATATATAATAGCATCTTGTATTATATCTTCTAAATCTTCAATAGTTTTCATAATTACCTCCTAATACTAAAATTAATAGCTTGTTTGAAATCTGTACCTGTTAAGTCATCACTGTAAAAAATGTTACACTCTCTAAATGTATCAATAAAAAATTTTCGTATTTTATCTGTTCTTAATTTTGTAATATTATAAATATCTGTTTGCCAGAACGGATTTATTTTAACAACATCACTAAAAATTAAAATATCTTTTTTAAAATCTTTAGTTTGTGGGTAAATAAACCAACAAGTATTTTTATTTTTATCTTGTAAAAATTCTGCTGAAAATTTAAAGCCTTTATATGAAAAACCACATTCAAAAATTTTTTTATATAGTTTTCTTGATTTTGGTAAATGCGGTTGTGGATTTGTCTGCCATGCACCTCCATCTATCATTTTAGATGCATTACCTATTGCCATCTGCTTATTATTAACAGACTTAGCATATTCAATTGCTAAACGAACTGTATTATTTTCGTTGTGTATTTCGATAACATCAATATCACCTTGTTTTTGTTTTCGCACAACTTCTTGCAAACCCCAGTCACGCAAATATGGATTTACTCTTGTAATTGTATTACCAACTAGCCATAATTTTACGACACCTCTACCTCTATCTATAGTATTATAAAATATCATTAATTTATCTGCTTCGTGTGCAATATATGCTCCTCTTTCCATAAATTCTTCAAAAACAATACTATCAACATCTAAAAAAGATGCACTCGACATATGCTGTTCTGTAGATAGTGACATAGCATAACCAATTTTAACACCTCTAACAATTTTTCCATTTTCTTGTATATTAGACAAATATAGTTCTTTTCTATATGAAGTAATATAATTGTATTTTCCTTTTGTCAATTTTTTAATGTCAACATCTTCATTAAAATATCTATCTAACCATAAATTAGTTATGTCTTCTTTCCAACGTCTTAGCAAAATAAATCGTTTTCCAGTTTCTAAAAAATGACAAACCATTTCGTTATGTTTCATTTGATAACTTTTACCGCCAGATTTTTCACCATAAATTAAATTAAAATTTGCGTTCTTTTTTTTAATCTCTTCATTTGAATAATGTAGCTGTGCTTTTATATTAATCACCTCTTTGTATAATCTAACAGAATTTCAGTATATAATATAGAATTACACTGATGTTTCATTGTATATTTTATTTCATATTTATTAAAACCATTTTTATCTTTTCCAAGCAATTTAAACGATTTTAATTCACTTATATCATAATAATCAAATAAATCATTTAATAATTCTATTAATTTTTCTTTTTTTTTTCCATAACTAATTCTCCTTAATATATAATTTAGCTATTTGATTTTCAATTTCTTCTTTGATTTTATCATAATTTTTATCGCTCGTAGTACCTGCCGAAACATTTGACATTTGTATATTCAATTTATCACAAATATGTTTAACTTTTATTGTACTAAATTTTTTTACATATTCTCTCGATTTCATTTTATCACCTCTTCGTCTTATTTTCAATATAAATTGCTCGCTTACTACTATTATCACTTATTAACTCTGCGTAATCTAAAGATTTTGATAACTCATATGTATTAGGTAATAAGCAACAACCGCAACTTTGATTTACATGTGTTACATGTCCTTGATAATCTTCTATATCAATTTCTTTCATATTTTCACAATAAAATAATAAATTTTTATTTGTTGTACTAAAATTAAAAACTAAATTGTCTTTAAAATCCTCTAAACTATTTAATTCTTGTACACCACATTTCGGAACGCCTGCAACAGTTATTCCCATAGCAAAACAATAATTTTCGTCAATTTTTGATAATACTTTTAAGTTTTTATTTACATCTTTTATTTTAACTTTTTCAACAAAAGCATATTTTTTTGCACCTTGTGTTATAAATTCTGTATAATCTGCATCTTTATCAAAGACACCTAACATATGTGACACACCTTTACTATCTTTAGGTGCAAATTTTTCAATTGGAATTTCTAGTAATTTTGATACATATTTTATTTTATTCTCAACAAAATTATTATAATCTGTTATAACATTTTCGTCAAAACCTTCAACAAGTTTCATACTATCAGTATCGCAATATACTACATAATCATCACATTTTATTACATTTCTTAATAAATTATTTCTAGCATAAGCTGTAACCCAAACACCATATGCAAATGATAAAAAACCTTTGTTTTTTTCTTTTTCCAGCATATCTTCTATTTCAGTATTATTTAATTCTTCTTTATGCCATAATTTTGTTGAATTTTCAAATATTACTTTATCACGTATAGTATTTGTTACACTCATGCCATATAAACTATTAAATTTGTTTTTCTCTTTTGCATATTCTAATTCTTTACCTTTTACATTTTTGAATTTTGTTTTATTGACGTATTTTTCTAAAACAAATTCAATAAATTGTTTAGGTAAATAATTATATTTACTATAATAACTTTCTACGATTTCATATTCACAATTATACATATCTAATATTAATTTAAAATCTATATCGGTGAGTGTCATTTCTAATTCGTCTGCTTGTATTATTCTGCCGTTGTCATATCTGCCGACCGTCTTATATTACGACATTTTGACATTGAAATATATGTAGTAAAATATTTTGATTTTATATTTTTGAATTTTACAACTAAAATATATGCAAAATATTTGTTTAACTGCTCTTTCTTAGTTATATTACATTTTTTAAATTCTGTAGACGGATACCTATGCGTCACTAAAACGTATGGATAACTACTTGTAAAATCATAGCTAACAACATTTTTATGTATTTCTCCAGCATAAATCCAACTAGCATGTGTAAATCCTCCCATAAAACACTCAATAAGTAAATTATATATATGAGGATTAATATTAATAGCCTTTTTTACTTTATTTTTATAATTCCAGTCTTTTTCAACTAATTGTTTTAATTCTTGACGCACATGTCCTGTTGACGTTCGAGGAATTTTGTCTACTCTTTCATACGTTTTTAATTCCTCTAATATATAATAATAAATAACTAAACAGTCGTTTTCACAATATTCTAATTCTTTATCATTTAACACAGTATCACTAGTACGAATTTTTGTATAATCTAAATTTCCATTTAGTTTTTCAACTGGTAAATTAAATAATTTTGGTAAATACTCTAAGGCACAATTGCTCATTTGTAGAGTACATCTAAATTCTATGTTATAATCTTCCATGATTGCATACATAACTTTATGTACTTCTCTTGCAAAAACATCTTTAAAATTAAAATAATCTTTCATAAACTGAAATTCAAACGCTAAATTATGTACAAATACTATCTTTTTTTCTGACACTACCTCGTCTAAATAAGATAAAAAAATTTTTAACTCTTCCCAGGTTCTACCGTAATAAACAACATCATTCACAGAAAACATCCAAATATACATACAGCTACATTTTATACATTGCTGTTTCTCTAATTCTGTAAAATTATCATATTCAACACCAGAAAAAATTTTATTATTTAAAATAATATATGATGTAGTCTCTATATCAAAACTAAATACAGTATTATCAACTTTTTTTCTTTTTCCAACTATCTTTTTTTCGTGTGAAACATAATTAGTATAATACTGCATAACATCTTTTTTTTCCTTTCTATAAAACATATTTATTATAAATAGCTTGTACACGTGCAAGCATATCCAAGTCATTACCAATTTCTATATATAACTCTATCATTTTAACAAATTCATTTTCAGTTGCATTAGTATCTTTTGCCTCTTGAATTAAACTCCAAAATTCACTTGCTGTAAAATAACGCGGAACGAAAAATGTAAAATCAGTGTCTTCAAATAATCTGTAAAATGTTTCTGCATCTTCGTCTGTAAAATCTTCGTCTTGCATACTCATACTTTGTTTAATTGCTTTTAATCGTTTCTTTTTAACTTCTTTTATACCAGTTCTAGTACTTGTTGCAGAATTTAAAAATTGCTTAGTTGCTTTTATTGTTGCTCGTAACTGAGGTATTGTCATACTAGTATTGTATTTAATACGACCTTTTGCTGTCCAAGCATCTAATTTTTGTGTGTCTAGTCTATCACGTAAATTTTTAACAGCCCAACGTTCCTTACCATATGTACGCTCTAAACGTACTATACGCTGATTAGCTCTTTTTGCTAATTTTTTTAATTCTGCAAATAATTCTCTCTGCTCTTGTGTTATTTCTTCTTTTGACTTAGCCATATAATCACCTCATATTTAAAATAAAAAAAGGCTTATTTTTATAAGCCTTTAATTTTAAACTAATTCAAAACCAAGTGCTTTATTTGCACTATTTGAAACTGATTTTTTTATAATTTTTATTTTAACACCTTTTTGTATTTCCTCAACTCCAAATGTTCTAATTAAATTTAATATTGACATTGCAAATATTTTTGATGCTGTAACATATTTTTTATTATCGACATCTAGTAAAATTGTTATAACAGATACTTTTTTATCATTAACAATTTCGCCAGTCTCTTCATTGATTTCTATATCTTCTTGTGATAATTTACTTACAATTCTTTTCATAAATATGTTTTTTACTAAAATTTCTTGCCCTACAATGTCATTTAGTTTTATATCACATTCTCCGTTTTCTACATTAAAAATTTCTTTTTTGTCTTGCAGTGTTGTCTCTGTACTAATTAATGTACCAGTCTCTGTTTCACCTTTAGTTTTAATTAAACTTAATTCTTTTGTTTCCTCTGCTGTTTCTACAGCTTGTTTTTCTTCTTCCATATTATACCTCCTATATTTTATTGTCGAAAATAGTGTTTCTCCCAAACACCCTAAGAATTGACGCCCTCATATATAACTTGAATTAGTTTTCAATTAATTCATTAGAAATAATTTTGTATATATTACTTGCTACTCAGTATTTCCTTTCGACAAATTCATTATATAATTATATTTATAATTTGTCAAGCATATTTTT
>ERZ1643249.2887-NODE-2887-length-15602-cov-9.097832_pt1 | contig 15602 bp, 18 predicted proteins | sample MGYA00579263_ERZ1643249 | MGnify/ENA primary metagenome ERZ1643249 (study PRJEB29033, sample SAMEA4952264) | chicken gut metagenome | biome: Broiler Chicken; feature: Gastrointestinal Tract; material: Caecum | place: Ireland | collected 2018 | study: Broiler...
AAGACTAAATTCCAGTTTTAGGACAAATCTGGAATTTACTTTTAAACTTAAAGTTATTTATAAAAATTCAAAAAAGGGCTTGAAATGAAGGCTATTTTATGATAAAATATTACATGTGAGGAAAATAAAGTAAAACCAATTAAAAAGCAAAGTATATATATTTTAAATATTTACGAGAGAAAATGGTCATTGGCTGGAAACCATTAAATATAGTATATAGAAATTTCACTTTTTAGGTCCTTTTTTGAACAAACAGTAGAAAAAGGCGGTTGGACCGTTAAAACTATAATGAGGTTAGTAAAAAAATATACTAATAAAATTAGGTGGTACCACGGAAAATAGCCATTTCGTCCTAACAATAAAATAGGAAGAAATGGTTTTTTGTGTAATAGGAAAAATTAAGTTTTTCCTATTACACAAAAAACAACGTTGCACAGAAAAATTGCACAGCAATTTTTCGCGTCGACAAATCTTTACGCTAGTAATGGCAAATATTTTTAAGTTTTTAATAAAATTTAATAAAAGGATGTTGATAAATATGAATAATGAAGGAAAATGTATTGAATATTATTTCGATTCAAAAACTTTTACAAAAGAACAATTAATAAAAAATATAGAAGAAGCAAAATTAGAATTTCCAAATAAAAAAATCGAACCAAATTTATTTTTAAATCAATGGGGAGTATATATTTTAAAAATTAATTTTACAGATAAAATCAAATATATTAGTGATTTTAAAGAAAAGAAAAAAAATAGGAAAGTGCTACTTCTTACAGAGAAAAATCAAAAAATCAGCAAAAAAAGAACATCTTTATTAAATAGAAAATATGGAGAATATAAAAAAACTGGTGAATATAAACCAATATAGAGAAAGGAATGTGCGAAAATGAAAGACAAAATTGCAGAAATCAAAAAAAATTCTATAGAAGAAATTACAAATTGTAAAAATTTAAAAGATTTAAATGAGTTAAGAGTAAAATATTTAGGTAAAAAAGGAGAATTAACCATAATATTAAGAGGTATGGGAACAGTATCTCCTGAAGAAAGACCAATAATAGGTAGTTTAGTAAATGAATTAAGAGAAGAAATAGTAAATTTAATTCAAGAAAAAGAAAAAGAATTTAAAAATCAAGAACTTTTAAAAAGATTAGAAAGTGAAAGCATAGATGTAACAGAGCCAAGTAAAAAAGTAGATTTAGGAACTTTACATCCAATAACAAGAACAATAGAAGAAGTAGAAGAAATATTTTTAGGAATGGGATATCAAATTGCTGATGGGCCAGAAGTGGAAAAGGCAATATATAATTTTGATAAGTTAAATACACCGCCAGATCATCCGGCAAGAGATGTTCAAGACACATTTTATATAACAGATGATATTGTTTTAAGAAGTCAAACATCTCCTGTTCAAGCAAGAGTTATGGAAAATCAAAAACCACCAATAAAAATTATATGCCCAGGAGCAGTATATAGATCAGATAGCGTAGATGCCACACATTCACCAGTATTCCACCAACTTGAAGGATTAGTGGTAGATAAAAATATTTCAATGGCAGATTTAAAAGGAACATTAGAAATGTTTGCTCAAAAATGTTTAGGGGAAAATACAAAAATAAGATTTAGACCACACCATTTCCCATTTACAGAGCCATCAGCAGAAGCTGATGTGTCATGCTTTGTGTGTGGAGGAAAAGGTTGTAGAGTATGTAAAGGAGAAGGATGGATAGAATTATTAGGTTGTGGAGAAGTTCATCCAAATGTTCTAAAAAATTGTGGTATTGACCCAGAAGTTTATTCTGGATTTGCTTTTGGATTTGGAGTAGAAAGAATTGCAATGGCAAAATACGGAATAGAAGACATGAGATTATTGTTTGAAAATGATATAAGATTTTTGAAACAATTTTAGACATAAAAAACTATATTGATTAAAAATTTAATTAATTAGGGAGTGTAAAATGGGATTATTTAGAAAAAAAGAAGAAAAAATATATACATTAAAAAAAGCAATGGAGCTATTGCAAAAACCAGGATATGAACATTATATGGCTGTGCCAGTAAATTCATCAAATACTGGATTTTGGGTTAAACCTGAAAGCGAAATGCAAGCAGAATTTGCAACAGCAAGAGCTGAGGCAAGAGCAAAAACGAAAGCGAAAACAGAGGAGCAAATTACAGGAAATTCAACTTTTGAAACTAAAAGAGATAAATTTATGGGAGAAATTGACCATAGACAGATGGGGCCAGGTCGCAATTTGTCTCCAGCTAGTCATGATATAAAGTACAGCAGTAGTAATAAACCAGGAAGAGTAGTACCATCATATAATAACTATCAATCAGCTAGAAAGTATCAAAAAAGATATGGTGGATTATCTAGATAAAAAGAAATATGTAACATAAGAAGGGAAAATAGGTTAAAAAAGAATTTTTGACCAGATTTGCACCTAGAGAAAGGAATGAAATAAAAAATGAAAGCAAGTAGAGAATGGTTAGAAGAATATAGTGATATCGATGTAGATACTATAAAATTAGGTGATATATTAACAATGACAGGTTCTAAAGTAGAAACAATAGAGCAAAAAGGAAATGATATAAAAAATGTTGTTGTTGGAAAGATTTTAGAGATAAAAAAACATCCAGATGCTGATAAATTAGTAGTAACAAAAGTAGATGTTGGAACAGAAAAACTTCAAATAGTAACAGGAGCAGACAATATTAAAGAAGGAGATATTGTTCCAATAGCAAAAGACGGAGCAGAATTACCAGGAGGGGTAAAAATAAAAACTGGTAAGTTAAGAGGAATTGATTCTTGTGGAATGATGTGTTCTGTGGGAGAATTAGATTTAGATATTAATCAATATCCAGGACAAATTGAACATGGAATAATGATATTAGATAAAAGTTTAGAAAAGGATCTTGGTAAAGATATAGTAGATATCTTAGAATTAAAAGAAGATATCATTGATTTTGAAATAACACCAAATAGACCAGATTGTTTATCAATAGAAGGATTAGGAAGAGAAACTGCTGTGTCATTAGGTAAGAAATTTAAAAACCCTAGAAAAAATATAGATGAATTAAAAGTTGAAGACAAAAAAGAAATAGAAGGATTAAAAGTTGATATTACAGCACCAGATTTATGTTATAGATATATTGCAAGAGTTGTAAAAAATGTAAAAATAGGTCCATCACCTAAATGGATGATAAAAAGATTAAATGCTTGTGGTGTTAGAAGTATTAACAATATAGTAGATATCACAAATTATGTTATGCTAGAGATGGGACAACCAATGCATGCATTTGATATAAATTCAATTGATGGAAAACATATAACAGTAAGAAGAGCAAAAAATAACGAGAAAATTACAACTTTAGATGAACAAGAAAGAATTTTAGATGAAAATGACTTAGTTATTGCAGATGATAAAAAAGCAGTTGCAATTGCAGGGGTTATGGGAGGATTAAATTCAGAAATTGAAAATGACACAGAAACGGTAGTATTCGAGTCAGCTGTATTTTATGGAGGAGCTGTTAGAAAAACAGCCAAGAAAGTTGGTTTAAGAACAGAAGCATCTTCAAGATTTGAGAAAGGATTATCACCAGAAAATGCATTAAGAGCTGTAAATAGAGCTGTAGAACTAGTTGAAATTCTAAAAGCAGGAGAAGTAATAGATGGAAAAGTAGATGTGTATCCTACAAAACAAAAAGTAAATAAAATAAAATTAGATGCTGATAGAATAAACAGTTTATTAGGAACTAATATATCTAAAGAAGAAATGATAGACATATTAAATAAACTAGAAATAAAAGTGGAAGATGATATTGCAACAGCTCCATATTTCAGACTAGATATAGAGCAATTAGCAGATTTATCAGAAGAAGTATTAAGATTTTATGGATATGATAAATTAGAATCTACTTTAATAAAATGTGATACAACATTAGGCTTAAGAAATAAAGAACAAAAATTAGAACAAAATATAAAAGAAGTATTAGTAAATAGTGGATTATCAGAAATTTATACATATGGATTTTTAAGTGAAAAAGATTTAGAAAAATCTAATATTAGTAATGAATTAAAGAAAACAGCAATTACTATTAAAAATCCATTAAGTGATGAATATAAATTAATGAGACCATCAACAATACCAAGTATGTTGCAAATATTAGCAAATAATGCAAACAAGAAAAATCAAAACGTAAAATTATTTGATATATCAAGAAATTATAAAAACATTAATGGAGAAGTTGAAAAGGGAGAAGTACCTTTACAAGAAAATATATTAACAATTGGAATGTATGGAGATAATATAGATTTCTATATATTAAAAGGAATTGTAGAAAATGTTTTAGAAGCTACATATATAAATAGGTATGATGTAGAAAAAGAGACAAACAACAAATCATATCATCCAGGAAGATGTGCAAATATAAAAGTAGGAAAAGATATAATAGCAACATTAGGAGAAGTACATCCAATAGTGTTAAATAATTATGATATTGAAAAAAGAGTATATTTAGCTGAGATTAATATAACAAAATTAGAAAAATACTCAAGAAATAATAAAAAATATGTAGAAGTTCCAAAATTCCCAGCAGTAGAAAGAGATATAGCAATAATAGTAGATGAAAAGATTGAAGTTGCACAGATAGAAAAAGTAATTATGAAAAAAGCTAAAAAATTATTAGAACAAGCAAAATTATTTGATATATATAGAAATGAAAAATTAGGAGAAAACAAAAAGAGTGTAGCATATAGTTTAATATTTAGAGATAAGAAAAAAACATTAAGTGATGAAGAAGTAAATATTATGATGGAAAATATTATTGCAGAATTAGAAAAAACATTAGGAGCAGAATTAAGAAAATAGAGTTTTAAACTCTATTTTTTTATATATTAGGAAAGTTATTCTGACTTTCTAATATATAAAAACACATTGCACACAATTTTACTAACGTAAAATTGGCACGCGAACAATAGACGCGGATTTTAAAATGTTATGAACAGCGAAAATGTTTAAGAAAGTCCACTATTGTTAAACGTTGGGGACACACCAAAGCGGTCAAAAAAAATAGTAACTTCTTTAAAAATATAGCATATACTTTATTATTAGAGGTGAAATAATTATGGCATATTCAGATAGAGAATTGATAGCAAGAATTGTTCAATGTGAAGCTCGGAGGAGAGGGAGATAATGGGATGAAGGCAGTTGCATCAGTTATTCTAAATAGAGTAAATGTATCAGAAGGAGAATATGCAAGAATATCGCAAGGAGGTAACATAAGAAATATTATATTTCAACCAGGTCAATTTGATTGTGCTACTGAAACACTATTTAATCGATATAATCCTCAAAACATCTATAATATGAATCCAACAGAAGAACATTATTATATAGCAGATTGGGTTTTATCAGGAAACAGATTAAATGAAATAGGAGAATGTTTATGGTATTTAAATCCATTCAAACCAAGTTGCGAGAACATTTTTCCAAGAAATGGTTCAGGGACTTTTCATACAAGACTTGGTGAACATTGTTTTTATCGACCTACTAGCCAGTATTCACAAACATAAGAAAAATCTTCTATATAAAATGAAAATATCTTTAATTTATAGAAATAAGATATTTTTTGAAAGCAAATATGTTGAAATAATAAAGTAAAGGAGTTTTGATTATGGGAGGAGAAGAAAAACAAGACAAAAGAGAAAATAGAAATGTTTCTATAAATCAAGATTCACCAGAAATTTTAACAAATTCTATTTATACACCAGCATTTTTAAGAGAACAAATAGGAAAGTTAATGAGAGTAGAATTTTTGATTGGAACAAATAATTTGGTTGATAGAATAGGAATATTAGAAGATGTTGGAGCTAGTTACATATTATTGCGTTCTTTGGAAAGTGATACAACAACATTTTGTGACATTTATTCTATTAAATTTGTAACTATATCTAATAGAAGGACCAATGGCTTTATGAATGGAGGATATTATAATTATGGTTACTAATATTATTTGAAACACAGTTATTGAAAAATCATAAACAATATGATAGTATTGATTATGATTTTTAGTAGATGTGTTTCAATAATAGGAGGTATAGTATGCGGAAAAAGGTAAATGAATATTTGGATATCAAAACAGTTTTGTTTAAGTCTCAAAATGTCTTGCTTTTAAGAACTTCAAGTATTGAACAAAAAAGCAAAACGGCCTTTATAATATGTGAAGGAAGCTCGTTAAGCATAGATGAGTTAAACATTCCATACAAATGGGATCCATATCTTAAAGTTCCAAATAAAAGAGAATATAAAAGAACTTTAGATGGAGACATTATAATGATGTATTTCCCATTTGAATGTAAAGGATTAGAAGATGCGGGAAGAGATTTGTCATATTACATAAACGAAAATATGTATAGTTATGACAATATAGTAATAATTGGGCATTCAAAAGCAGGTGTATGCATAGCAAACATGGCGAGAATGATTACAAGAAAAGCCATTTTTATCTTTGTATCTGCACCATTTGAAGGTACAATTATTAATGGTACAGAAAAAGTCAAAGCTATGTTAAGTAATAAAGAATATCAGATTTTTAGAAAATATTATACTCAGCACGCAGTTGATTTAGATGTATGGCCAAAGTCTTCTTTTTTAAAGAATGTTGCTGATTTTTCAGGAATTAAGAAACATTTTTGCGTTAATGTTATTTCAGAGTGTAAAGATATTTACACATGCAAAGATATTGTATTTAAATATTTTGCTGCTAGAATGGGATATAAACATTCTGATGGACTAGTTTTGGTATCTTCACAAGAAAGCCTGACTCAAATGTATCCATTACTGAAAACAGTTTATATTGATGCTTCTCATGCAGAATCATTAAAAAGATTGTTGTCAGCGAATAGAGATGATTATATTATTGACTAAGTTAAGATATGCTAGAATGGGAAAATTTTCTCATTCTAGCATATCTTTTTATGTTACAATTCACAAATCTTTAAGTTTTTGGCTGTGAACTGTAACCTTTTTATATATTGCTATTAAATTTTATTTGCTGAAACTATTGACAAATGCAAAAAAATGGTGTAAAGTATATTAGCATTACATTTTAAAGGAGTAGTTATATATGGAGAAAAATGTTAAAATCAGTATTCTATCTGACTTATATGGAAATTTATTAACTGAAAAGCAATTTGAATTCATAGATGACTATTATAATAATGACTTATCTTTGTCAGAAATTGCAGAAAACAATAACATAACAAGACAAGCTGTTAGAGATATCATTAAAAAGGGGGAAAAAAAGCTTTTTGAATATGAAGAAAAGCTAATGTTTATGAAAAGGATGTTGAAACAAGAAAAAAAGATTGAACAAGTGTTATCAGAATTAAATAAAATTCAAAAAGAATATTCTGATGAACAAGTAGCGGTTGTATTAGAACACATAAAAAAAGAGTTAAAATGCCTAGTTTAATATGAATGGAGTTGAAAAATATGGCTTTTGAAGGATTATCTTCTAGATTACAAGAAATAACAAGAAAAATTAGAGGAAAAGCAAGAATTACTGAATCAGATTTAAAAGAAATGTTAAGAGAGGTAAAACTTGCATTATTAGAAGCCGACGTTAACTATAAAATTGTTAAAGAATTTATATCAACTATTCAAGAAAAAGCTTTAGGGCAAGATGTTCTAAAATCTTTAACTCCAGGGCAACAAGTTGTAAAAATAGTAAAAGATGAATTGGTAGAATTATTAGGAGGTCAAACAAGCCAAATTAATTTTACGCCAAATCCTCCAACTATTATAATGTTAGTTGGACTTCAAGGTTCAGGTAAAACAACCACAGCGGGAAAACTAGCAAACTTACTTAGAAAACAAGGTAAAAAGCCATTACTTGTTGCATGTGATGTATATAGACCAGCAGCTATAAAACAATTACAAGTTGTTGGTGCTCAATTAAATATGCCAGTTTTTGCAAACGAAAATTCAAAAGATGTAGTACATATAGCAAGACAAGCAATGTCTGTTGCAATGTCAAAATTAAATGATGTTGTAATATTAGATACAGCAGGTAGATTACATATAGATGAGGAATTAATGGAAGAATTAAAGAAACTAAAAGCAAACATAAAGCCTCATGAAATATTACTTGTAGTAGATAGTATGACAGGTCAAGATGCTGTTAATGTTGCACAAAATTTTAGTAATAAAGTAGGAATAGATGGAATTATACTTACTAAATTAGATGGTGATACAAGAGGTGGTGCAGCACTTTCAGTAAAAAAAGTAACAGGTAAGCCGATAAAATTTGCAGCAACTGGAGAAAAATTAAGTGATATAGAAGTATTTCATCCAGATAGAATGGCTCAAAGAATTTTAGGAATGGGAGACATTTTAGCTGTTATAGAAAAAGCTGAAGAATCATTTGATATGGAACAAGCAGAAAAACTTGAAAAACAAATGAAGAAAAAAGAACTAGATTTAGATGATTATTTAGCACAAATAAGACAAGTAAAGAAAATGGGATCATTTTCATCATTATTAAAACTAATACCAGGTTTTAATCAAATAAAAGATTTGAAGGTAGATGATAAAGAATTTGTCAAAATTGAAGCTATTATTTGTTCAATGACTAAAGAAGAAAAAAGAAATACAAAATTATTAAATGCAAGTAGAAGACAAAGAATAGCAAAGCGGAAGTGGAACAACAGTACAAGACATCAACAAATTTATTAAGTCTTTTGAAATGACCCAAAAAATGATGAAGCAGATGAAAAACAATAAAGGTGGAATGAAAAAGTTACTAAATGGAATTGATGAAAATACATTAAAGAATTTTAAGTTTTAAAGTGTTATTAAATTTTTAAATTTATATAAATATATGAAAATTTTCAGGAGGTGAACCAAAAATGGTAAAAATAAGATTACAAAGACAAGGAAAGAAAAAAGCTCCATTCTATCATATCGTAGTTGCTGATTCAAGAGCACCAAGAGATGGAAAAATAATAGAGCAAATAGGAACATATGATCCAATGACAGATCCAGCTACAATCGTATTAGACAAAGAAAAAGTAGAAAAATGGATAAAAAATGGTGCAAAACCAACAGATACAGTTAAAGATTTAATTGAAAAAGCATAGGTACCAAACAAATAATACTCGCTTTTGATTTGTTTAAGTAAAGATAGGAAGGATGCAATTATGAAAGAATTTTTAAAAATAATTATTTCAAATCTAGTAGATGACAAAGAAACTATCGAGATAAAAGAGATAGATGATGGAAAGTCAGTTACATTTGAAGTAAAAGTTGCTCAAAAAGATATGGGCAAAGTAATAGGAAGACAAGGAAGAATTGCGCATTCTATTAGAAATGTAATGAAAGCTGTTGCAAATAAGGAACATAAAAAAGCAACAGTGGAATTTATGGAGTAAAGGGAGTTTAACTATATGCTACCTAATTTAGAAATTGGTCAAATAGTTAATACATTTGGAATAAAAGGAATGGTAAAAGTAAAACCATTTACAGATGATATTAAAAGATTTGATAGTTTAAAAAAAGTATATATCGAAAAAAACAGTAATAAAAAAGAATATGAAATTGAAGAAGTTAAATATCATAAAAATATGGTATTAATAAAATTTGAAGGTATAGAAAATATAGAACAGGCAGAAAGATTACGAAATAGCTATCTGACAATTTCTAGGAATTCAGCAGAAGAATTAGAAGAAGGAAGATATTATGTAGTAGATTTATTAGGGCTAGAAGTATATACTGATGAACAAATTTTGCTAGGAACTTTAGAGGACATATTTAATACTGGAAGTAATGATATATATGTTGTGAAAAATGAAGAAGGAAAGCAAATTCTTTTACCAGCGATACAAGATGTAATAAAAAAGATTGATATTGAAAACAAAAAGGTAATAGTACATTTACTTCCTGGATTAGTATAAAAGGAGTATTTTATGAAATTTGATGTTTTAACACTTTTTCCAGAAATGTTTGAAATATTAAATCAAAGTATTATTGGAAAAGCAATAGAAAAGAAACTAATAAATATTAATTTGATAAATATTAGAGATTTTTCAAAAGACAAACATAAAAAAGTAGATGATACTCCATATGGTGGCGGTGCTGGTATGGTTATGAAGCCAGATGTTGTATATGATGCATATAAATCTATAAAGGATAAAAATGCAAAAGTGATATATATGTCACCACAGGGAAAAGAATTAAACCAAAAAAAGGTAGAAGAATTATCAAAAGAAAGTCATTTAATTATACTTTGTGGTCATTATGAAGGAATTGACCAAAGAGTTCTTGATAAAATTGTGGATGAAGAAATATCAATAGGTGATTATGTACTAACAGGAGGAGAGATTCCAGCAATGGTTTTGATTGATAGTGTTAGTAGATATGTAAAAGGTGTTTTAAAAGAAGAATCTATAAAAGAGGAAAGCTTTTCAAATGGACTTTTAGAATATCCACAATATACAAGACCAGAAGAGTTTGAAGGAATAAAAGTTCCAGAAGTATTACTTTCAGGTCATCATGAGAATATAGATAAATGGCGAAAAGAAAAGTCTTTAGAAATAACAAAGAAAAAAAGACCAGATATATTAAAATAGGGAGAAGATATACCTTAACCCAAGTGGATAGACTTAAAGGTAAGGTGTGTACCCTGACAATAAAAAGAAAAGGAGGAAATTCTAAAATGGATATTATAAAATCAATTGAGCATGAACAATTGAAAAATAAAATACCAGAATTAAAAGTTGGTAATACAGTAAGAGTACACGTAAGAATAAAAGAAGGAAACAAAGAAAGAATCCAAGTATTTGAAGGAATTATTATAAAAGTACAAGGTGGAGGAGTAAACCAAACATTTACAGTAAGAAAAACATCTTATGGTGTAGGAGTTGAAAAAACATTTTTAGTACACTCACCACTAGTTGAAAAAGTAGAATTAGTAAGAGTAGGTAAAGCAAGAAGAGCTAAATTATATTATTTGAGAGACAGAGTAGGTAAAGCTGCTAAAACTAAAGAGCAAATTGGTGCAAGAATAGAAGATAGAGAAATCATCATAAAAGAAGATTTATCTGAAGAACCAGCTGTAGAAGAAGCACCAGAAGAAGCACCAGCTGTTGAAACAGAAAATGTTGCTGTTCAAGAAACAGTTGATACAGTTTCAGAAGAAGTTGTGGAAGAGGTTAAAGAAGTAGAAGAACCTAAAAAAGAAGAAAAAGCTGAGAAAGTAGAAGAAGCTAAGGCTGAAGAAAAACCAGCAACTGAAGAAGATAAAAAAGCATAATGTAAAAGATAAAAATATAAACCAGAAAATCTTGTAAAAAGATTTTCTGGTTTAGTTTACTGTATAGAAAAAATTAAGTTTTCATATAATTGTTATTAATCAAACATGTCTTCCATAGCATACATACCAGGTTGCTCGTTCACAATAAATTCCGCAGCTTTTAGAGAACCTTCAGCAAATACATTTCTAGAATAGCTGGTATGTTTAATTTCAAAAGTCTCAAAATTACCAATAAATTGAACAGAGTGTTCTCCAACAATATTACCACCTCTAATTGAAGACATACCAATCTCATTTTTATCTCTTTTCTCATGTTTATCATGTCTATTATATTCACAATGAAGTTTGTTATCTAAAGCATCATTAATACTATCTGCTAGCATTTGTGCAGTACCACTAGGGCTGTCCACTTTTCTATTATGATGTGCTTCAATAATTTCGATATCTGTATTTTTTAAAAGTGGTGCAAGCCAAGAAACTATTTTTTTCATAATCATAATATCATAAGACATATTGGCAGATTTAAAGATAGGAATTGTTTTACTTGCTTCCTCAATTATTTTTGTTTCTTCATCTGTAAATCCAGTAGTTGCGATAACCATTGGTATTTTGTTTGTTTTTGCATATTCTAATATATTTAAAGTTGCAATAGGAAGAGAAAAATCAATAATTACATCTGGTTTTATAGTTATTTCAGCAATATCTGTAAAAATTGGAAATTGTGAGTCTGAATAACGTATTCTATCAAAACCAGCAACAACTTGCATATTTTCATTTTCATTAATAAGGTCACAAACCACATTTCCCATTTTTCCATTACAACCATTAACTAATACGTTTAACATTCTATTTTATACCTCCATATTTTTTTCTTGTATAAGAAAATCAAGTTTTTCCTATACAAGAACGTCGCTTCGCTCTAACAATTGCACACAATTTTACTAAAGTAAAATTGGCGCACGAACAATAGATGCGGACTTTAAAATGTTATAAACAGAGAAAATGTTTAAGAACGTCCGCTATTGTTCTATTAATTTAGTTTGTTTAATTCTTGAATTAAAATTTTTTCTTTATCACTAGACATTTTTGTAAGTGGAAGTCTAGGTGTTCCAAAATTAAATCCAATATGATTTAATGCAGATTTTACAGGGATTGGATTAACTTCAGAGAATAAAGAATTAATCAATGGTAAAGCATCTAATTGCATTTTTGTAGCTTTATCAATATTTCCATCAAAAAAGTTTTGAACCATTTCATGTGTGTATTTAGGTTTTACATTTGATAAAACAGAGATAACACCTAAACCACCTAATGATAGTACAGGTAATACTTGGTCATCATTTCCTGAATAGATATTTAGATTATCTCCACATAGATGAGCAATTTCAGCAACCTGAGATAGATTTCCACTAGCCTCTTTTATAGCTACAATATTGTCAATTTGGGATAATTCTAAGCATGTTTCTGGCAAAATGTTAACACCTGTCCTGCTAGGAACACTATATAAAATTATTGGTAAAGATACATTTTTAGCAATAATTTTATAATGTTCTATTAATCCTTTTTGTGTGCATTTATTGTAGTAAGGAGTAACAATTAAAAGTCCATCAACACCCAAAGATTCTGCTTTTTTTGAGTTTTCAATAACTTTTAATGTGTTATTACCACCAGTACCTGCAATAATAGGAACTCTGCCATTAGAAGTTTTTACAGCACATGAAATTGTGGCATCTTTTTCTTCTTCAGTCATCGTAGAAGATTCTCCTGTAGTTCCACATACTATAATGGCGTCTACACCATTTTCAATTTGATAATTAACAAGTTTTTCAAATTCTTTTAGATTGACACCATTTTCATCAAAAGGTGTACTGATAGCTGTTCCACAGCCTTTAAATAAAATTTTTTTCATATAAATCACCTGATTTTTTAGAGTAGATAAAAAATATATTCATATTTTCTATACATTGCAATTATATTACAAAATGTGCAAAAAGAGAATAGTTAAGTGGCATTTTTTTAATAAAAAGGGAGACAAATAATGTCTCCTTTAAAAAAATAAATATATTTAAAATCTAATTAGTAACAAACTAAAAAACACATAAGCATAACGAAAAGCTTTTTTCATAAACATTTTAGATTTAATAACTTCAAATGTTTCTGAAGTGGCACAATATTTATCGACAAAAGTTAAAATAAAACCTTCGATAGATGTTGGAAACTTCATTGTTACAGGCCACATGTGAGTGATAATCATATCTTTTTCCTTTTGACTTAAATCAAATAATTTACTTGCATTTTCACAAGCTTTTTTACCATGTGTAAAGGCATGCAATCCCTTTCTATCAGGTTGTCTAACTCGCCAATCATATAAAAACAAGTCATGTAACATTGCTGCTCTTGTTGCAGAAACATAGTCTAAGTTATATTTTTTGCATATTAAATAACAGTAATATGAAACCATATAACAGTGGTCAAAACAACTTGTTTCATAATGTTGCCTATATTTTTTCATTTCTTGCACAGTTTCATTAGTTACTAGTTCTTCAATTATATTTGAAAATTCTTGTTTATCAAAATAATATACTAATTTCTTCATAAAAATACCTCTTAATTATTTTATGATTATTATTTTGTCTTAACATATTTACCTATATATAATTATACCATGAAAAGAGGTAATAGTACAATAAATCTTTACAAATTTTTTTATTACTGGATAGTATACATATGTTACAATTCAATATCCTAGAGACATTAGATATAAATTGGAATGAAATCATATTTTTTAAAATAAAAATTCTCCATTTTCTTGATGAAAATCTTATTTTGTAATATAATAAAAATGTAGGGAAAAATAAGAAAGGAGAAATGTATAATAATATATTATACATTAAATAGAAAATATGAGAGAATTAGGAATAATAAATGTAAATGGCGAAGAAAAAATATTAACAGTAGAAAAAGAAGGAGAGATATATAAGTATTCTTTGGGAGATGATGTTATTGGTGCATATGATCCAAATTTAATGAGTGATAGTTTAATTGCTTTTAGAGAAAATACTTTAGAAAATGAACTTTCTGACCAAATAAGAGATGAGGTAACACAACTAATTGAAAAAGCAGGAAAAGATAAGATTATGCAAACAGATGAAAGAGAACAGGAAGAAGAAAATGTTTATGATAGGCAAATGGGATATCAAAAATCAATCGGAGTTGAAGAGAAAGAAAAAGATGAAAATGATAAAGATCTAACTAAAAACAAAAAAAATATGAGCCAACAAAAAAGTGATGAAGGAAAAGAAAAAATAGAAAATACTACAGCAGATACAACTGTAAAGCAAGAAGTAGAAATGGATCGAATGGTTACAGATTTTGATTCATTAGGGGAAAAATTAGAAAAAGCAGGTGTAGTTAAAGGTGGAGATGAAAAACATGGTAAACTAGGAATTGTAGAGTCTGATGAATTAGATAATTTAAGAGATGAAAATGGAAATAAACTTCAAGGACACTCATCAAGATATGAAGCTGTAGTAATTACTAATAAAACTGGAAAAGATGGAAAACCAATTGTAAGAGCGCTAGACTTGGAAAATGATACACAAGAAGGTAATGACCCAGCAGAAAAAAATTATCAAGTTAAGCAAAATGATGATGTTGAAAAAGGAGATGTTTTAACAAGATTAAAAATTCAAGGTGAAGAGACAATAGGAATAGAAAAAGGACAATATGGAGAAGTTGAAGTATATCACTCAAGTAATAAGACAATAGGAGGTAAGGGAGTAGAAGGAAATAAAAGTTTAGATAGACAATTAGAAACATCAAATGCTAAAAATCCATTAGAAGGAACTAATCAAGCTACACAAAAATTAGCGCAAGAATATCAAGATGGATATAGATCTGTAGAAGAGTCATATCAAGAAGCAGATAAGCATGAAAACTCAAAGGATGAACCATGTGATGAATTAGAAGCAGAAGATATAGATGGTGATCCAAATACATCATCACATAATCATATAGATGAAATAGTTACAGAATTAATGAAAAATGGAGAAATAAGTGATAAATTTACAGAAAGAGAAGTAAGGGAAAGAGTAGAAAAAGAATGGACTCAAAAGGGTGACGAACAATCGTTAGAAGATTTTAAGGAAGATGTAGAAACAGAGATAGAAGCAGATGCTGAGAATATGCGAGGAGAAAGAGGAAGATAGAAATTTCTTAAAAATTTATTAAATTTTAATAAAAAAGTTGCAATATTTTGCCAATAATAGTATAATATAAAAGGTAGCATAATA
>ERZ1643249.2891-NODE-2891-length-15589-cov-11.651088_pt1 | contig 15589 bp, 10 predicted proteins | sample MGYA00579263_ERZ1643249 | MGnify/ENA primary metagenome ERZ1643249 (study PRJEB29033, sample SAMEA4952264) | chicken gut metagenome | biome: Broiler Chicken; feature: Gastrointestinal Tract; material: Caecum | place: Ireland | collected 2018 | study: Broiler...
TCCGCACGCCGCTGTGGCGAAACTGGCAGACGCAAGGGACTTAAAATCCCTCGAATAGCATAAATATGTGTATAATTGAATAAATATGCCCGCGTGGCGGAATTGGCAGACGCACAGGACTTAAAATCCTGAGTTCGCGAGAACGTATCGGTTCAAATCCGATCGCGGGCACCAAAATTTTTGAGAGATATTCACAAAAATATCTCTCATTTTTGTTATTAAACCTCATTGGGAACCTATTGGGAAGTAAAACAGCCCATTTCTGATGGGTTTATGCATAAATATGCATGTTCTGTTTTTACATACAAAAAAATTGGGAAGTAAAAGGCTAAAAAGAAAGGCTGCCCGGTGTAAATTTCAGGCAGCCTCTTTCGTTACAGTTCGTAATTGACTTTTTCAATGTCGCCGAAATAGATCTCGTCGGAATATTGGGTGTATCCGCGGTCAACCTTCGAAGTGCGCACGTCCTTGTCGAACTCATGCCCGTCCCAGAGCATGACAAGCTCTAAATTGCACCCGCATTCTTTGCAACGGCTGATGAAGGTATAGCGTAGTTCGTGGACGTGCCGTTCCGGGAATACCTTTTTGATGGTGTCGGACAGCGTTTTGCTGGAAGCCTTTTTAGCTTTCTCGAAATCGATCATATCCCAGACTTTGCGGAACATGGGCGAAACGGGAATGCGCCTGCGTATCGTCGCATAGCCCTTTCTGGTCTTTTCCGTTTCGCACGTTATAAAGGTGCGCCCGTTTTCGTTTTCGATCCTCATCGAAGCGAGTTCTCCTCTGCGCATACCGGTATAGAGCAACACAAGCAGCGAGTGTATGCCGTATAAGTGCGGATTGCTCTTGCAGAACTCGACGAGCTGCTTTTCTTCTGCTTTTGAAAGGGGTGAGCCCTTCTTGACTTCGTAATGGGGCAACTTGATCTTTGTCATCGGGTTTTTGAAGTCGTAGTCCTCTACCGCGAGCGCGAATACGGCGCCGAGAAGCTGCTTTACTTTCTGAGCCGTTTTGTTTTTCTCCTGCTCCACGATGCGGAACAGATACTCCTGAATTTCCTTGCGGGAGATCTGGTCGATATGTTTACTGCCGAGGTTGGGGATCAGTTCTGTTTTGATCAGACTTTCGTAACTTTTGTAAGTGCCGTCTTTAAGCGTCGGTTTCTTCTCGGAGAGCCATTGCATGAGGTAATCTTTCATGAGCGGCTTTTTGGAGGGTTTGTGAACTGTTTGCTCCATGAGCGCCGCAAAGAATTTGTTCTTCATGACGTCGAAGTCCTTGGACGCGACTTCAATGTTGTATCCGTCGCGGCGGAATCGTGCCTGATACATTCCTTTATAATAGCGGTACCGCACGATATTGTTGTTGTAGACAAATAGTTTTCTCGTATCGTCAGACATTTGCGATAACTCCTTTTTTGTAAATGTGATCGTGCCGCGTTCCGACAAGTTGTTGCCGTCCGTAACTTTGCGCTGGACAGTCTTTGTGGACGCAGCTTTGGCAAGAAGAGAAGCAAGTTCGTTCTGCTCCTCTTCGGGGGCGTATTGCACCAAGCCCATAAGTTTCTGCATTTCCTTATAGGTCATTTAATCAAGTCGAATGATTTTTTCCGGCGCAATGAGTGTAACATATCATTCGAGAAAATAATAGCGCATTCCTCTACCCAAAACCGCAACTCATGTGGAAGAAACCGCTCATTTTGCGACCTTCACGGGATAAAACGTAACCTTTCACGGATATGACCTCCTTGTCTTTTTTTGCCTTTCGGCAACCACAAAAAAAGCGGATTTGCTCGTGCCGTCAAGGATAAGGGAGGTCTGTCTGTTTATTGTTTCATATCTTACGCGCGGAAAATATTGCTGCATAGAATTACCCGCCATATATGTCCCGATCAAGACGCATACGGCGGGCATTTTTCTCTGCAATATTTTCCCGTCCTTGACGGCGCAGGCAAAAATCCGCAACAACCTTTTGCCGAAAGGAAAAAAGTTAAAGTATCCAAACAGAAGTCATATTATTTGTACAACTTACTATTTACAAATGAGTTCAGATGTGCTATAATTAAAATGTATTATCATAAAATCGGAGAAGTCTATGCCGGTCGAGAAAGGGCAACGCCTGAAACTATTGAAGATATGGGAAATTTTGCGCCAGGAAACAGACGAGGCGCATCCCATGAGTTCCGTCGAGCTGTTGAAGCGGCTGGAAGATATCGACATCAAGTGCGACCGGAGAACGCTCTACGCCGACATTCAGGCTCTCGACGAAAGCGGCTACAAGATCAACTGCGTCCGCCGCAAGACTAACGAATACTTCGTGGAGCACCGCGAGTTCAGCATGGCGGAAATACAAATTCTGATGGACGCCGTACAGGCAGCCTCCTTCGTTACGGAAGAAAAGACAAAGCTGCTCGTCGATAAGATTGCCGAACTTGCAGGCAGCCGCAAGGCGGAGGCGATCAAGAAGAACGTCGTCGCCTTCAATACGGTCAAGAGCCATAACGAGGACATCTTTGGCACTGTCGCGATCATTACACAGGCGCTGGAACAAGGCAAGAAGATAGAGTATTTGTATTTCGATTACGACACGAATAAACGCAGAATATACCGCAAGGAAAACAAGGTCTACAAGGTCAATCCCGTTGCGACGATCTTCTCGGACGACAAGTATTACCTGCTCTGCTATGACGATAAGCACGGCAACCCCTCGCACTACCGCGTCGACCGGATGGCGGAGGTGAAGGTCTCGTCGGAAGATATTGTGCCGTCAAAGCTGTCGGAGCTTTGCTCCATTCAGAAGCACAAGCGGCAACTGTTCGGAATGTTCACGGGCGAGGAATGCGAAGTTGCCTTCGAGGCGGATAACTCCCTCATCGACACCGTGCTGGACAAGTTCGGGTTCGATACCCGCCTGAGTACCCGCAGCGACCACACGTTCAGCTTTTCTGCGACCGTACAGCTGAGCCCCGTCTTCCTTGGCTGGTGCTGCTCATTCGGGGACAGGTTGCGCGTGACAGGGCCCTGCTCATTGATTGAATTATTAAACTCGTTTTTAATGAAAATTAGAGAACAATATAGCGTCTAACTAGTTATATACTTCTATACTGTAGGAATGTCTATGTGGTGTGCGAATTGTAATAGAACATCTTATTCAAATATTTGTGAAGTTTGTGGAGGAAAAACACAGCAAGATACGCCAATAGAATTATTTTGGTGTGATTCTTGTCACATACCAGTAATAGTAGAAGCCTCCGACACGGGTACACATTATTGTCCAATTTGTGGAAAACAAATTCGCTATTTGGCTAAAGATTTACGCCCTGTTTTTCCAGAAGAAAGATTGTTGTTGGAAATTATACAAAACAAGCCTTTTGCTTATAAGAACGCTTCCGTGTGGGCTTCGGGTAGCCGGTATTATATAGACGGGAAAACTTCTAATTTGTCGATTGATCTTTTAAAAAAGCTTGACGCAAATAAAATTTCTATTGAATTGGATAAATACCGCTCCCAAAACAGCTATGACTATTTTAATCAAAACATTGCGCTGTTTGTTGCTTGCAATAAAGATCGTTTAGATGCAATAAAACAAGAAGCGGAAACCTTTGTGCGTGAACAAGTATCTTTATTTCCAAACCATAAACCCGTAATTTCTTTTTCGGGAGGAAAAGATTCTACGGTCGTTGCTGATATTGTAATTCGTGCTTTGAGCAACCCCAGTATTGTACAGATTTTTGGTGATACGACGTTGGAGTTTCCTATGACATACGAGTATGTAGCTCGGCATAGAAAGCAAAATCCGCTCGCTATTATCAAAACAGCTAAAAATAAAGAACAAGATTTTTACAGTGTATGTGATGAGATCGGTCCGCCGGCGCGCATGATGCGTTGGTGCTGCACAATGTTCAAAACCGGTCCTATAACTAGAGTTTTGAATTCTGTTTTTAGGGATTCCAATATTTTAACTTTTTATGGAATTCGAAAGCATGAATCTGTTAGCAGAAGTAAGTATGATCGTGTAGCGAATGGAGCAAATGTCAAAATTCAGAAACAGACCGTTGCCGCACCTATTTTTTATTGGACAGATATTGAAGTTTGGCTTTATATCCTGGGTGAGGAAATTGATTTTAATGACGCGTATCGGCTTGGATATGATCGCGTTGGTTGTTGGTGTTGCCCAAACAACACTTTGAGATCTCAATTACTTGCAAAGGTATATATGCCTGAACAATCAACAAAATGGAGAGACTATCTTATTAGTTTCGCAAAGCGTATTGGTAAACCTGATCCTGAGGTTTATGTCGATGATGGTAATTGGAAAGCCCGTCAAGGCGGTAATGGCCTTGCTGCGGCGGAAGACGTGAAAATACGTTATACAAATTGTACGGCTGAAGATCATGCAAAAATTTATAAAATTAATAAGCCGGTTACAGATGAGTTTTTAAATCTGTTTGTTCCGTTTGGGAAAGTAAGCAAAGAACTGGGACGAAAATTATTGCATGAGGCCTTGGTGTTGGATATTCATACAAACGTTCCGATTTTATCGATCCAACCATTTGCACAGGACGGATACGATTATGCGGTTAAAATTCGAACTATGAATGTGGCCGATCATGAAGCATTACAACGTATGGCGGCCTATCAAGTACGTAAGTACAACGCTTGTCGTAAATGTTTGAAATGTGAATCCGTATGTCCGTTTGGCGCTATTACAATTACACAAGGGTCTTATAAAATAAATGAAGCGATTTGCCGTCATTGCAAAAAATGTGTTTCAGCCAAATATCTTGATGGCGGCTGTCTCATGGATAGATTTTTAAAGTCAAAAGAGGATTGATATGAAAATTAGAGCTCATGAAACCTTCTGCATCAGAAAAGGTTGGTTACACAAAGGAATAAAAAATATACAGGCCAATCATAGATTGTTTACGAGTAAAGATATTAATCCTTGTGATGTACTAGGAATAGGTACCAACATGGTTAAATCACTGAGATATTGGATGAATACCGTTGGAATCATGGAAGAAGTTGCTGAAGGCAATCAGCGGATGCAGCGCCCGTCCAAGTTAGGTGAAATTATCGATCGGTATGATCGATACTATGAAGAAGATGGAACGAATTGGCTTATACATTATATGCTTGCAAAAAATGAGGATCAGGCTACTGCGTGGTTTTGGTTTTTTAACATTTTTAAGTCTAATACATTTGATAAAGAGCTTTTTATTAAAGAATTAGGCGAATTTCTCCATACTGAATATTCCTATGACTGTTCAGAAAAGATGTTAAGTGATGAGTTTAATTGTCTGATCAATACATATTGTTCAAAAGGAAAATCTACAACTCCAGAGGACATGAATGAGTGTCCGTTGGTAGATTTGCATTTGATAGAGTTGACTGATAATCGCGATTATAAAAAATGTATTCCGGATACTGATTCCATTCATCCGTTAGTTATATTGGCTGTGATTGAAGATCAAACAAATAAAAATGAAATTTTGATCTCTGACTTATTAGATAAGCCGTGTAATATTGGTAAAATTTTTAATTTGGATCGTGCAACCTGTTTTTATTATTTAGAACAGTTGCAAAAAATGGGTAAATTAGAAGTAATTCGAACCGCCGGTCTTGATGTCGTAAAATTGAAGCACCAGACAAATTTTTACGATACGATTCAAGAATATTATAGAGCAATAAATGGAGTTGCAGAATAATGGGTGTTTTAAATAAAATTATAAAGCCAATAGAAGGATTTCAATACTCTGTAAATATTGCTTATGATATTTATGATGAGAAAAAAATAAAAAGTTATATCCCTTCTACAGGCTCGTTGACAATCATAGAAGATATCCTTGCAAGTACGGATAATAGATCTACTGATCGTGCAAGAATTTTAACGGGTTCATATGGGAAAGGCAAATCTCATTTGATCCTATACGTTTTAGCATTGCTATCCGGGCAAAAAGCATCCTTGTTTTCTACAGCTATTGAAAAGGCGGCAAAGGAAAATCCAAATCTATCAAATAATATTAAAGCATATTTGACATCAGGGAAAAAGCTTCTTCCCGTGATCGTAAATGCAACGAGTTTGAACGTAAAGGCAACATTTTTGCAGAGTTTGGATTCTGCATTGAAACAGGCCGGTTTATCAAAGATCATGCCGACTACCTTTTTTGATGCAGCAATTGAAAAGATCCATTCCTGGAAAGAAAGATTTCCTACTACATATAAAGCATTTGAAAAATCAACAGGAAGGAATGGCGAATCATTTGTAAAGTCATTACAAAATTATGATCAGGCATGCTATGATCTTTTTGTAAAAGTTTATCCATCTCTTACTTCAGGGAGTGAATTTAATCCCTTAGTTGGTTCGGATATAATTTCAATTTACGATAGCGTTATTGCTGCAATAAAGCCATTAGGTTATAATGGCATATTTGTCGTGTATGATGAATTTGGAAAGTTCCTTGAAGGCAGCGTAGATAAGTCCTCTGCGATGGATATCAAGTTGATTCAGGACTTTGCGGAAAAATGTAATCGAAGCGGCGCCAATCAGCTTCATATCATGCTCATCTCGCATAAGAGCATTGAAAACTATATCGGAAAGCTTCCCAAAAACAAAGTCGATGCTTGGAAAGCAGTGTCTAACCGTTTTAAATCTATTTCTATTAGCAATGACGAGGCGGAAATTTATGATATGATTGCAACGGTTTTAAATCGTGATGAAGAGCCGTTTGAACATTTTGTTAGGTTGCATCAAAACCGTTTCGATGCGTTAACTCAAATTGCACTAAAAGACTCAACCTTTCATTCAATACAATTGTCTGATCCAAAAGGTTTAGTATATCGGTGCTATCCCCTACATCCATATTCACTACTCCTTTTGCCTCGAATTTCTGAATTAGTTGCACAAAACGAAAGAACGATATTTACGTTTCTTTCATCGATGGAGCGATATTCGGTTCCATACTTTTTGCGTACCGACGACTCAGAATTTCCAATCATAGAGCCGGATTATATCTATGACTATTTTGAAAAATTGTTTAAGGGTGAGCCCTATGGAAGCACGATAAAGAAACAATGGCAGATTACTACGGCAGCATTGGCGAAACTCAAAGAATACGACAATGAACTCGCTGAGAAGATAATTAAGACGATTGCCCTTATTTACTGTGTCAATGATTTTGAGATTGTCCCTCCTAGCTGGGATTTAATTTGCGATATTTATTCTGTAAATTATAGCTGGGCTGAAATTGAAGCGGCTAAAGAAATTTTAAAAAAGGCCCATCTCCTTATTGAGCTATTGTATAAGCCCTATGTGCGTATAAGCGAGGGAAGTAGACATGATGTTTTAGAGCTTATTCAACAAGAGGTTTATAAATTAGAGAAAACCATCAAAACTTCCGCCGCTTTTAATGAGTACTGCAATATAAATTATTTATATCCAGTCCAATATAATGACGAGAACGAAATAGTTCGTTATTTTGATTTCCGTTTTATCGGAGTTGATGAGTTGCCTGACATTACTCCAACTGGGTTATTTTTGCAGACAAATGCAGACGGAATCGTGTATGCGATACTTGCTCAGACAGAAGATGAAATCGCTATGGCAAATGAGGCAGTAAGCAACATACATAATCGACGTGCTGTGTTCATTGTGCCAAAAACTTGCTTTGATTGCAAATCAATCGCGGCCGGTTACCAAGCGATTTTAAATCTTAAAAGCATTTACGCCGATAAGGAGATTGAATTACTTGAAGAGCTAAATTACATTTTAGAGGATAGGCAAAATGTCCTTGATTCGTATATCGTAAATACATTTTTCCGCTTTGATAAAGGAAATAGTTCTGTTTATTATGACGGTCATGTGCAAGATGTTTCGCGTAAAGCACAGCTCTCGCAATTGCTTTCCTCTATCATGTCAAACATATACAATAAAACGCCTAGAATTGTAAATGATTTGATCAACAAGAATCAAATTAGTTCAACGATCAAAAGCGCAAGGAATAAAATTCTGTCGGCATTATTGTATGGCTCTTATAAAAAGAATCTCGGGTTGACTGGTAATGGCCCGGAATTAAATATCCTTAGAAGTACATTAATTATACCAGGAGTTTTTATTAACGAAGATGATGCTCATATTGAATTAGATTGCTCTGATTGCAAAGTAAAAGAAATACTGTTTGAAATAAAAAAATATATTATCCAATCAACACATACACATAATAATAACTTTGAGGAACTATATGATGTTTTAATTTCACCTTATTATGGCTACGGGTTAAAGCGTGGTATTATTCCTATTTATTTGGCCGTTGTATTTGCGCAATATAGAGAGCATGTTACAATTTTGCGTCATGACCGTGAATTGCCACTTTCTGCGACGGTATTATGTGATATTGACTGTTCACCTGCCGACTACTCTGTTGTACTGGAAGAATGGGATGATAAGAAGGAAATCTATATTGCAAACTTAGAGGATATTTTCTCTGATTATGTTAACGCTTCTGATAAATCGAACGGATCGTTTGTTTACATTGTAAAAGCCATGCGCAGATGGTATTTGCAACTCCCCAAGTATGCTGTTATTACAAGGAGGGTATGTTTATCGGACGGTACCATGTCCCCTCTTGATAAAGCATCTATTCGATTTAGAAATATGCTGAGTAGTCCTGAACTAAATTCTCATGAATTTCTTTTTGAACAGTTGCCTAAAATTTTTGAGAGTAATGACTATGATTTGGTAATTAAATCTTTGAGATATTCTTATCAGTGTATTAATGACACATATAAGAATGTGCACATCAAATTAATTGCCGAAGTAAAGGTTCTATTTGGTGTATCAAAGACCGATAGTTTATCTTCTGTATTAGCTAACTTTTACGATGATCTAAAAGTAACGACTAAAGAACATCTATTCAGCGGAAAAGCCAGCATGTTTTTGGATATTGCCAAACATCCAAATAATGATGAGTATAAGCTAATCGAGACGATTGCACGAGCAATTTTTAATTTGCGCATGAGTGATTTTACAGACGAAATTATGAGCTGCTATGTGCATGATCTGAAAGCCGTTGTTGATGAAATAAAATCTTACGATGAAAAATTAGCTAATTCTCGTAATTCGGCAAATGGCTATAAAATTATTTTTACCGATGAGAATGGTCACGAGATAACAAGGCAATTCGATGCGACGGAATATACCGATAGCGGGCAGCTCTTATATAATGACATAACAACAGCACTTGATGAGTTTGGCGGCGCCGTGTCGAGTGACGAAAAAAGGCAAATTCTATTTAGGATATTAAAAGAGTTGGTATGATAAACGGATATTTTGATAATGCTGCAACGACATACAGAAAACCGGAAGGTATGTATGGATTTATTGCAGACTATATGTCATCATATGGTGCAAATGTTGGCCGAGGCGAATATAACACCGCCATGACCAGTGGAAAGCTTGTTTCAGACACAAGGAATAAATTACTTGCGTTAATGGATGCGCCAGAAGATCGTGTTGCAGTATTTACTCCATCCGCAACCATAGCATTAAATATGCTCATTTTTGGCTTGGGGTTAAAAAAGGATGATGTGATTTATATTTCCCCTTTCGAGCATAACGCTGTATTAAGACCTTTGTATCATTTACAAGAGTCACTAAATATACAGATACAATTTATTCCTATGCTTAAAGAGAATAAGTATAAATATGACTTAGCTCAACTTGAGCATTGTATGAAGGAGGCTCCCCCTAAGGCGATCATTTTGTCTCATGTGGGAAATGTTCTCGGAAATATAGCTCCCGCAGAAGAGATAGGAAAGCTAGCAGCAAAGTATAATGTCATCTCTATTGTTGATGGTTCACAGTCATGCGGAGTAATTGAATGCGACTTGCATTACATTGATTATTATGTATTCGATGGGCATAAAACTCTACTTGGACCTACCGGTATTGGCGGATTCATTTGTCGAAAACAATGTAATTTAATTCCTTATATCTTTGGTGGGACGGGGAAAGATTCGGCTAATCATAATATGCCCAAAACATTGCCTGAGAGATATGAAGCGGGTACAATGAACCTTGTCGCGATTGCAGGACTCAATTATTCTATCGATTGGATCATACATAATTTATCGCATGTAAGGGCGATGGAGAAGCAAAATCGTGGGCGGCTATATCATCTTTTGCAGCAATATAATTATCTTACTATAATTAGTCCCTATCATGAATCTATCGGTATCGTTTCCTGCAAAGCAATAGGGTTTACCTCAGATGAGTTCGGAAAAATTCTTTCAGATCGAGGTATTGCCGTTAGAACGGGATTGCACTGTGCTCCCAAAGCACATGAATATATCGGATCGTTTCCGGAAGGATTGGTTCGGTTTAGTGTATCGGCGCTTACATCAGAAGAAGATTTTAGTGCATTGAAAACTGTATTGGACGAATTATCTGATGAAATAATTTAAAAGAGGGAAAATTATGACGCTGAAAGATTTACATATCGAGAAGGAATATAGAAATTTAAAATGCGATGTGATAAATGAATTTTATATTCCTGTTTTAAGTACAGCTGTGAAATATAAGCGCGCTGTAGGCTTTTTTAATTCTGCTGCTCTTTACGAAATTGCCATAGGATTAAAAAATCTTGCCTCTAACAAAGGGAAATTCGAACTAATTGTCTCACCGCGTTTAACGGACGAAGATATTAAATCTATTCAGTTAGGCTATGAAAAACGTCAAGAGGTTATCGAAGCTGCCCTACTAAGGGATTTCCATGAGCCCAAAAATAAAGTTGAGATTAGCAAATTAAATCTTTTAGCAAATCTTATAGCCGATAACATTCTTGACATAAAAGTTGCATTTAAATTAGACGCGCATTCAGCGGGAATTTTTCATGAGAAAATGGGGATCGTTATTGATAGCGAAGGGAATAAGTTAGCTTTCACGGGCTCTATGAATGAAACATATTCTGGTCTTTTGCAGAATTATGAGTCCATTGATGTCTTTTGCAGCTGGAGAGATGAAGACGCTGAACGTGTTGCCATAAAAGAGTATGCTTTTGACAATTTGTGGGATAATCTCGATACAGCTATGGAAGTGATTCCATTTCCACAAATCGCAATAGATAAACTGAATAAATATAAGCTCAAAGAAAATGAAGCATTGTTTGAAAGTCAAGATGTAGATGCGAAACCAGACCAGACTAGTGATTTTTTTAGAATTCCAGAGTCTATAGAATTACATGATTATCAGGTAAAAGCCATAGATACATGGATGAGTAAAGGCTGTCGCGGTATTTTTGATATGGCCACAGGCACGGGAAAAACTTATACTGCGTTGGGCGCTTTGGCAAAATTATCTGAAAAATTGAGAAATCACTTAGCGGTTGTAATTGTATGTCCTTATCAGCATCTTGTTGAACAATGGGTAGAAGATATTTGTGCATTTGGAGTAAAACCATTAATTTGTTATTCAAGATATAATTGGAAAAAGACATTAGCTCGGATGATTTCCGATTATAGTCTTGGGATTACAGATAATTTTTGCGTAATAACAACAAACGCTACATTCGTTACTCCGGCAATGCAAAACGAATTAGCAAAAATGAATGGCGATTTTTGCCTTGTAGTTGATGAAGCGCATAATTTTGGCTCAAAAAAGCAAATTGCGTGCATGAGCGAAAAATTTAATTTTCGGCTTGCGCTTTCTGCTACCATCGTTCGCCATCATGACGAATATGGCACCCAGCGATTATTTGATTATTTCGGAGATAAATGTATCGAATATACTTTAAAGGAAGCTATTACTGCTGGGAAATTAACGCCATATTATTACTATCCGGTTCTTGTTTCGTTTAATGAAGAGGAGCTTCATGAATATGTAGAAATAACGGACAAAGTTGCTAAAATATTAAAAAAAGTCCCACATGGTGATGATCTGCCACAATCAGCCGAGAGGTTGTTAATTAAAAGAGCTCGAATTATTGCCGGTGCACAGGAAAAAGTCGTTAAATTAAAGGAGGTTATTACACCATATCAAAATGCTAATCATCTGCTGGTTTACTGCGGAGCAACACGAGTTGAAAGTTTGTATCTAAATGAAACTGCAATAGATAGTGATGACCAAAGACAGATTGATGAAGCGACATCCTTATTAGGAAACGTATTAGGTATGCGTGTCACACAGTTCACTGCTGCAGAAGATAGCAAGCAGCGTGAGTTGATAAAAGAGCAATTTTCTAAGGGTGAAATACAGGCTTTAGTTGCTATTAAATGTTTGGACGAAGGTATGAATATACCTGGAATAGAAACGGCCTTTATTTTGGCAAGTAGCACCAATCCAAAAGAATACATCCAACGGCGAGGGCGAGTACTTAGAAAAGCTCCTGGAAAACAGTACGCTAAAATCTATGACTTTATAACCCTTCCGCGACCTCTTGATGAATATTCTTTCCAGAGTTCAATTCAAGCTGAACTTTCTTTGGTAAAGCGTGAGGTGGAAAGAATGCGCGATTTCCAAGAACTATCAGAAAATCCTTCTGATGTAACAGAAATAATTCGGGCTATAACCGAAAAATATAATTTATATCTTATAGGAGACGAGTATGAGCGAGTTGAATAATAAGCGGGAATTGGATCCGGCACTTTTGCGCAAAATGGAAGTTCGTATTTATGGTTACGAACATGAAAACCATAAAACGAAACGTCTCACTGATTCAGAGATGGTGCAGAAAATACGAAAAACTATCGAGGAGATCGTTCGACAGGAGGACGAGCAATGATTATCAAATCTATCACGATTGAAAATTTTCGCCAATACAAAAATAAAAACGTAATTGAATTCTCTACGGATCCTGAAAAGAATGTAACTGTTATTTTGGGCGTCAATACTAGTGGCAAAACAACTATCATTCAAGCTTTTAATTGGTGTCTGTATGAAACAACAACTTTCAAATCCCGTGATATGCTTCTTAACTCTGAATTAGCCTCATCCTTGCCGGAAAATGGATTTGTTGACGTTCGCGTACAAATTGTACTTGTACATGAAGACAAAGAATTTACGATCATTCGTTCTCAACGCTTTGTTCGTACTTTAAGCAGCAGCAAAGTGCGTGGGGAAAAATCAAACTTATCCGTGTATTACAAAGAACCAAATGGCAATAGCTATCCAATTAAGCCGTATGAATGTGCAAACACAATCAATAAAATATTGCCTGTCGGCTTATCAGATTATTTCTTTTTTGATGGTGAAAGAATTCAAGATATTAACAACAAAAGAGACGTGGTTTCTGCTGTCCGCGGGTTGATGGGCTTAGATGTAGCTAAAGTAGCTGTAGATCATTTGGATCCATCAAAATCAAATTCTGTTATACGGAAATTACAAAATGATTTGAAAGTTGGTAGCGACGATACCAGCCGGACGCTACAAAGAAAATCGGAACAGGCGACGTCCGATCTGGAGGCTAAGCAGGAACGTCTGAAAAAAGTTGATCAAGAAATTGAGTTCGCTCAAGCGGAAAAAGAGCGTTTTGCTGAGATATTACGAAGCACTGCAGAGGTCCGCGGATTACAAACCAGTAGAGATTCTTTGGAAAGGCAATTAGCTGGTACTGAAAGCAGTGTCAAATCCGCGCAAGATCGTTTGATTACAGATTTTAATAGGGATTATTTTTCGTTTTTTATTCAGCCATTATTAGGTAGGGCGCAAAAAGTTTTATCCGCTTCTACGAAGCAGATGGAAGGCATCCCTGAAATGAATTCAAAAGCTATAGATTATATCTTAAAACGTGGACGGTGCATTTGCGGTTGTGATCTTACAAAAAATCAGGGCGCTGTAGAAAATATAGAGTACGAAAGAAGTTTACTGCCTCCTCAACATATCGGGACGATGGTTCGCTCGTTTTCAGACGCGTGTGAGATGTGGAAAAATCAGGGTAAACGAGCAGATTTAAAACAAGCCATTCTTAATGATTATTCTGAAATTCGCCGGATACATACAAGACATGGTGAGATTATCGACGAATTGAAGGATATTCACAAGAAAATCAAAGAACTAGGCTCTGTAAATTCAGCACAAATCGAATCTGATAATGCTGCAAATGACCGTATGCTTTCCAATAAGTTACAGCTAAAGGGAACATTAAACGCTGACATTCGCTCTCTTCAAAGCGCAATTGCCGACTATGATCGTCAAATTAATAGTCTTGCGGCTCAATGTAAACATAATGATTTGATTCGGCGTGAAATTGAATATGCTACCGCTGTATATAATTGGTTTAGAGAAGCTTACGATAAACAAGAAAAAGAAGTTAAAAAAGATTTGTTGGAAAGCGTAAATAAAATTTTTCAACAAATGTATCATGGTTCAAGACAGGTTACTATTGACGATAACTACCACATTCAGTTGACTACTGCTGTAGGAGATGAAAAAATTTCAACGGATGAGTCTAAAGGATTAGAGGCTGTAAAGAACTTCTCGTTCATCGCGGGTTTAGTGGAATTAGCGCGTAAAAAAGCAAGAAAGGTTGAAGGCAATTCTCTTCTTGGTGAGCCTGATATTTTCACGACTGAGCCTTATCCTATTGTAATGGATGCTCCATTTTCAAATGTTGATGAAATTCATATCAATAATATAGCGCGCCTTCTTCCAGAAATTGCTGAGCAAGTCATACTTATTGTTATGAAAAAAGACTGGACGTATGCTGAAAAAACAATGGGAACACGTGTTGGTGCAAGTTATTATATTGAAAAAGTCAATAACTCTGACACTTATTCTACAATAAGGAGGGTGTAACAATGTTTGAAGGCGATATCAAGATGACGGGGACACATGCTTCATACATAAAATTTTTGGCGGCGAAGTCAACCCAATTAAATAAAGATTCTACATCTGCCGGGATTTTTAGACGATACATTGATGTTTATATCGCTGGTGCTATAATAGGCATGGTAAAAAAACTTAAATCCAATGCCAATACGGAAAATGATGATAGTGCTAATATCCTTGCAGATGCGGTAATAAGAGAACAGGCAAAATTAAAAATGCTTTATCGAATCGCTATGTTAATCGACAATCCCGTTCTTAGCGAAGATGAGAGAATAGATTTAGCTTTTCGATATGATACTGATGACGAAAAAGTTAAGCAAGGGATGGATGTTTTTAATGCGTATGCCCGTGGTGGTATAGAATGGCTTTATCAGGAAATTACATCTAATAATGCTTCAACCAACGAGGACTATTTAGAACGCTTGACGGTATTAGTTAAAGAATTTTCTGAAGATTATATTGAAAATGGTTTAGTTGTATAAAACTGTAAGTCGGGCGGTCAATAGAATGGCCGTCCGAAAATTTTCTAAAAAAACTTTCATGGTGTCATATTACTTGTACATTTGACGGTTGACATCCTCTACTCTATGTGCTATAATCTATCCATACATACGAACATATGTTTGTGATTTAGGGGAGGTGAGTAAATCAATGAAACGCAGTAATGTGAAGTGTCCGGTTTGCGGATACATTAACGAAGGAGTAGACCTGGAGGAAACCGAAGGGTGGGCAGAATGCTGCAAGTGCAAGGTCGTCTTTATGGCGCCCT
>ERZ1643249.2893-NODE-2893-length-15588-cov-8.715960_pt1 | contig 15588 bp, 14 predicted proteins | sample MGYA00579263_ERZ1643249 | MGnify/ENA primary metagenome ERZ1643249 (study PRJEB29033, sample SAMEA4952264) | chicken gut metagenome | biome: Broiler Chicken; feature: Gastrointestinal Tract; material: Caecum | place: Ireland | collected 2018 | study: Broiler...
AAATTAGACATGCATATCACGAATTTAATATGGTTGAAGAAGCAATTTACCAAGTCTCACTGGATGATGAAAAAAATGTTTCTAAACAAGGTGAAAAAATTTATGAAATTTTAATTTCTGATGATCCTGAAACAGAACTTGAAAAATATTATGATGTGGCTCCAAACAGTTATTTAAAAGAGTTTGCTGGTATATCATATATGACAAAAGAATTTGGAGATAGAAAAGATAAGGATAATTCTTCTTTATATTTAAAAAACATAGATAACATTACACAAGAAATGCAAATTGAAATTTTAAAAAGAGATAAATTAAATTATGTTTTTCAGAGTTTATCTGTAATTTCAATTGTGCCAGTTTTATTGTTAGAGCCATTAAAAAGTTGGTGTATGTCGAACTTCTCATTTACTAGTAGCTTTTACAATGGGAAATTAGGAATGATTGCTCAAGTTTTAATTGTTATATTAACAGTTGTTTCTTATATCTTAACTAGAAAATTGAAAGATAATGGAGGAGTTCAAACAGCAACAAACAATGAACACCCTTGGCAAGAAAAAGTATATAAAAATCCAATTTTGAAAAAATTTATAAATTTATTTGTTCCAAAGCCAGGTTCAAAAGATTATAAAAAAATACAGAAATTGCTAAAAGATTCTGCATCAAAATCAAAAATGGAATGGGTATATGTAAATAGAATAGCACTATTTATAGTTACTTTTATTGCAACAATTGTATTTACTGCACAATTACATAAACTAGCAATTAATTATGTTTATACTGAACCAACTACAAGAACTCAGGTTCTTGGTACGATGTCTGATAAAGACTTGCAAAATGCTATGGAATTAACTGAGCAAGATAATTATTTTATAAATAAATTAAAAGGTGATCTTGATATTACAGTTGAAGATATTCAAGATGAAATGATAAAATCTAAATATTATACAGAAACAGATGAAAACTTAGAAACTGATGCTGAGAGAATTTTAGGCAAATTAGATGTAGTTAATTCTGAAAGCATGAAATGGTTTGAAGAATTATTAGCAATTGGATTTGCAATAGTTGGATATATGGCACCAGTATGGTTAATGATGTTCCAAAAACGAATGAGACAAATGGAAATGGAAAACGAAGTAATGCAATTCCAAACAATTATTTTAATGCTTATGAAAATTGAAAGAGTTAATGTAGAAATGATTCTTGAATGGCTAGAAAGATATTCTAATATATTTAAAGAACCAATTTCAAAATGTGTAAATAACTATGAAGCAGGAGCATGGGAGGCATTAGAAGAACTAAAGAATTCAGTATCAAATCAAGCTATGATAAGAATTGTAGAAAGCTTGCAAGCAGCAGTAGAAAAAATTCCAATTAGAGAGGCATTTGATGAGCTAGATGCAGATAGAGATTATCATAGAGAAAAGAGAAAAGCTACAAATGAACAATTTATATCTAAAAAAGGTATAATAGGAAAAGTGGTAGGTTTTGCCCCATTAATTTGTCTATTTGTTGGATACTTAATTGTACCACTAGTATTTATTGGACTAACAAGTATGTCTGGAGCATTTTCAGGACTACAATAAAATTTAATAGGAAAGGAGTTTGATTATATGGAAAATGCAACAAAAGCTTTACTAATTGTTGCTAGTGTATTAATTGGATTAATAATATTATCAGCACTTTTGTTACTGTATAATCAAGTTTCTGGTTTTTATCAAAGTAATAGTAATAAGACAGAAGAACAACAAAGATTAGAATTTAATAAAAAATTTGAAAGTTATGAAAATCAAGAAATTAGAGGTAATGAATTACTTTCAATTATGAATATGGTTGATGATTATAATGCTACAGAACCTGAAAATGGTTATGCAGAAATGGAGTTTGAAGTTGATTTTATAAGTACAGATTTGTTTAAACAATTTAATTATGAAAGTGCAAATAGTAATAAATATCTTTTGAGTGGATCAAATAGCAAAATTACAGAAAATAAATTAAATGATTTTTCAAGTAGAGTTAATGACCCATCAACAGGTTTAATAAGTACTTTACAATCAGTTTCTGGATCTGTTCGAATAACAGAAACTCTATTGCAACAATTATCATCAAATATTGCAAACATTATGGTTGAAGAAACTAATAGTGGAGCATCAAATGAATATGAAATTTCTAATAGAAATGAAGCAAGAAGAAAAAGAGCAAATTTACTAAAGAATATTTTCAAAGTAAATGTTTGTGGTTCAAATACCACAACATATACTACAGATTCTCAATATGTAGATATGGTTTCAACTATAAAAGATGTTACTTTAAAATATTATGAGTTTACTCAATTTAAAAGAGCACACTTTGATTGTATTGAATTAGAATATGATTCTGTTACAGGTAGAGTAAATAAAATGAGTTTTAGAGTTTGTACTGACAGTAATGGTAATATAATTCTTAATTAATAAGAAAGGAGTATTAATGGAGAATGCAACAAAAGCCTTGCTTATAGCGGCAGGTGTACTAATAGGAATGATAATATTATCCATGGGAGTTTATTTATTTAGTGGAATAAGTTCTTATATGAGTGAAACACAGGAAATAATAGAAAATAATGCTATAAATAAATTTAATACTCAATTTTTTAATTACCAAACAGAAGAAAATGAAGAACTTTCATTTCAAGATGTTATTACAGTTGCAAATATTGCTTATGATAACAATTTTGAAAATGAATTAACTGGAGATTCTTATATAGGTGATGGAACTACAAACTATGTTCAAGTGACAATAAAAGGATATATTAGTCCAAAAACAGGTGAAGAAACAAGTGCAACATATGAAAGTTTAGAAAGAGTTGTTGGGGATCCGGAACTTTTATCTGAATGGTTACAATATAATTATAGCTCTAAATATAAATGCAATAAAATTGATGTAAGTACAGATTCAAAAAGAGTTTATAAAATAACATTTGAAAAAATTTAATTTAAATTATTGCGAATAAAAAACATAAATGTTATAATTAAAGAGGAATTTATGAAAAAAATATTAATAATTTTGGCAATTGTTGTTATAATTGTATGTATTATTTTATTTAATTATCATTCTATTGCTATAAATAAAAGTCAAATTTTAGCTGAAAATGAAGAATTTGAAATTTATTTAAACAAGGAAATTTATGGAATAGATATTGCATCAATTATTAATAAAGCAGTTGATAAAAACATAAAAAATGGTGTAGAAAAAGATGAAAATAATTTTTTTATCCAAAATGACGAAAACTCAATAGAAATAGAAATATATCTTACTGAAGGTGAAAAGACATATAAGATGGAGCAAATTTACAATCAAGGAACAGAACAATTTGTTCAGTTTTTCTTAGATGCAAAATTTAAATCATCAAAAGTAGAATATAATGAAAAAAATGGAAGAATAAAATATATTTTATTTGAACAAATTTAATAAGTTTTTAAAATTCAATATTATATAAAAAATAAAAATGGAAGGATGTGAATTATATGGAGAACGCAACAAAAGCCCTTTTAATTGCAGCAGCAGTATTAATTGTAATAATTATAATTTCATTAGGAGTATATGTAGTAGGTATGGGACAAGACCAACTTGATCAAGGTGAACAAGCTTTATCAACTCTTGAAATAAATACATTTAATTCTACATATGAAAACTATGAAGGAACTTCTGTAGCAGGTTCAAGAGTAAATTCTCTTATAAAAAATGTTTATCAACATAATTTAACAGAATCAGATGATACAAGAAAAATAACAATAGATGGTGCTGTTACTTTAGCTGCAGATGCAACTACACAACCTACTGTAGGAACAGGAAAAAGATATAGTGTTGTTTGTAATTATGACAAAAATTCTGGACTAATTACATCAATTACAATTACTGAAGTAGGAAGTTCTGGTAGTAACTAAAATTATGCATAGGAAAGGAGGGATATATTATGGAGAACGCAACCAAAGCATTGGAAATTGGATTTGGAGTATTAATATTTGTAGTTGCACTTTCTCTTAGTATATCCACTTTTTCTAATGCTACAAGAGCAATTACAAATATAATGACAAATGAAGACAAAACTCAAAGTTATGTATATGTTACAGAAGCAAATGGTGTAGATGAAAATAATAACCGAATTGTTGGAGTTGAAACAATTGTTCCTGCAATGTATAAAGCATATAAAGAAAATTATAAAATATTATTTTTAGACCAAAATGGTAACCCTATTACTTTATATTATAAGACAAGAAATAGTAGTAAAGAAACTGAAATTGTTGATGGAGAAAGTGTTACTGTTTTGCCTAGAGAAAAAGATGATTATGGAGAAGAAATTGAAATTAATTTTGTTGATCTAGAGGAAGAAGTTTTAGGCGGTGTTGAAGATGCAATACAACACTTAGACTTTATTTTATATGGAAATAATTATCAAAAAGACGATAAAAAATATTATACAAAATACAAAAGACAAATATATTATCCAGATGGATTATATGACTTTTTAGTAGATAAAAAATTTATTGAAATCTTAGGTGAATATTACCAAGAAGATGCTGAAGCAGGTACAGAAATACCTGAAACTCAAGTTGCAGAAATAAATAAGACCAAAAAAAGAATTATAACTTATAAATTATATCAATAAAAATTTTTATAAAAGGAGGCTGGGTATGGAAGATACACCTACATCAATAATTGGAATAATTGTAGCAGCAGTATTAATGTTTTTAGTTCCATTAGTTTTATTATCAGATAGAAATGATGATATAGCACAATTGGTAGCTCAAAATGCAACAGCTTCTTTTGTAGATGAGGTCCTAAAAAATGGAGTAATTACTAATGAAAATTATCAAAGATATTTAAATAGATTGAATAGTTCAGGAAACACTTATGAAGTTGATATTGAAGTGAAAATCTTAGATAAAAATGCATCACAAAAATATACTGAAGAAAGTCAAGAAATCGGACAAAATGAATATTATTCAATTTATACAAGTCAAATAGAAGATAAGTTATCTAATACAGATGGAGGAGCAGACAAAATAGTATTAAAAGAAGATGATATAATTTTTGTAACTGCAAGAAATACTAGTAAAACATTATCACAATCTATTAAAAATATTTATTATAAAATAAAAGGAGAAGATTTACATATAATAGTTGCTACAGCTTCTGGAACAATTGCAGTAAATGGAGCTACAACATAAATTTATATATGTAAAATTTTGACGTGCTTAAGAAAGGTAATTTATTGCAATGAGTATTATATATATTTTAACACTATTAGTATTATTTTTATCATATTTATTAATATATAAAAAAGAAGAAAAACAAAATTTAATATTTAGTATAATTATAAGTGCTTGTTTTTTATTAGCTTATAATATTTTTATTTGTACAATTATGTACTTTTTAACAATAAAATCCACATTATTAAATCTATCTATTGTAAATTTAATATTTTCAATTTTTCCAATAATTAGATTAATAAAAACAAAAAAAATGCAAAAATATTATATTAATTGGGTTGATTTAATAGCAGTTATAATTATACTAATTGTAACAATTACCATAGTAATAAAAAATTATAGTGTAAACATTAAATTAAAACATGGTGTTACAGATGCTGCAACACATTACTTTGCAGCTAATGACTTTTACAGATATTCAACACTATTACCAAGAGAAAATTCAGATAGTATAAATTGGATTGGAATATCTTATTTAATGACAGGAGCATATATAAATACAGGAATATTCTTAAAACTTTTTGATGGTATTATAAGTGAAACATTTTTCTGCCAATTATATTTCTTATTTGATATATTAGTTTGGATTTTATCCGCACTATTAATGTATGTACTACTTGCAATGCATAGTAAAAATATTAAATATAAAATACTTTCTTTAGTATTTACATTTTTCTATGCATTAGCATATCAACTAAACAGTTTATTTGCAGGATTTTCATATTTAGGAGTAGGACTAGATATAATAATAGGAATACTAATAATAATGAAAGCAAAATTACCTACTTTTTATAAGAGAATAGCTTTATTTTTGCTAAATTTCGGAATAATGTTTTCTTATTATTATTTTGCACCAGTAGTATTTATTACTATATTATGGCAAACAATAAGTGATAATAAGGCAAAAGGAAGAAAATTATTTAATTTTGAAATTTTCCTAGATGTAATAATTACACTAGTAATTCCTGGACTAATAGGAGTAATATATTTTATTTTATTACCATTATTGCAGACAACTTCTGGACCAATAAATTATATATCTGCAATAGGAACAGAAGGATTTATATATGAAAATTTAATTACAAACATAATTCCTTATTTATTATTATCAGAAATATATTTAATATATAATTTTATAAAGAAAAAAGATATTTTTAATGATAAATTTTTATTTACAACAATAGTATTTTATTTATTAATTTTATTAGGAATGAAACTTAGCATTGTTTCTGAATACTATTTTTACAAAATTTACTATATGGCATTTATAGTATTAGTTTCAAGTAGTTATGAAATAATAAAAATAATTATTCAAAAAAACAAAAAAATAGAAATAGCAACATATATACTAATTGGAATTTATGCTATAGGAATTTTTGAGGCAATTGTATATAAAAAGAATTTTTACATTTTTGATATATATAAATACAATGGAGAAGAAATAAGTAAAAAATATGAATTAGTATATACAGATGAATTAAAAATATTAGATTATTATAATAAAAATATAAATGATCCTGATGAAACAAAGAAAAGCACATATTTCTGCCGTTCTCAAGGAAATAATGGACGTGCAAGATGGATTTATTCTATATTGAAAAATCCAAATAATTTTACAGATTCTTCAACAGGAGAAATAACTAAAAATTTAGATAAATTTATGGAAAGTGATACAGAATATATAGTATTATTTAAAATAGATTATGGTGGAGATTATGATAAAATTGATGAAGAAATTGAAAAATATAATTTAAAAACTGTAATTCGAAATTCATCAGGAATGATATTACAAAAGCAGAATTTGGCTGAATAAAATAATATATAGTACAAATAATAAAACAAATTAGAAAAGGAGTTAAGATGAAATACTTTAAGAAAATTGTTTTGTTATTTGTATTATTTTTTATATATACTTATATTGTTTCTATTGACAATATTCCACAAAATATAGCAATATTTCAAGGTGAAGAAATTAACATTCCAACATTATGGGGAATAAATATAAAAAAAGAAGACGAAAGTATACAAACTACCAGTAATTTAAATTCAAGCACATTTGAAAATGTAGGAGAAGAAAAATTAGAAGTAAGTTTGTTCGAAAAAATAAAACTTAAAACTATAAATGTTCAAGTATTAGAAGATGTTGAAGTAATACCATCTGGTGACATAGTTGGAATAAAACTTTATACAAGTGGAGTGCTAGTTGTAGGAACATCTTCAATTGAAGGAATTGATGGAAATATCTACAAGCCTTTTGAAAATACAGGAATACAAGAGGGAGATTCCATAATTGAAATTAATGGAAAATCTGTAAATACAGCAGATGAACTAATATCAGAAGTAAACGAATCTGGTGGAAATGAAATTGAAATTAAATTTATTCATGAAAATAATCAAAAGATTGCTAAAATCAAGCCAGTAAAAAATATGGAAAATCTGTATAAACTTGGATTATGGGTTAGAGATAGTGCAGCAGGTGTTGGCACTTTGACTTTTTATAATGAAGATACTAAATGTTTTGCCGCTCTTGGTCATGCAATAACAGATATAGATACAGGTGAAATAATAAGTACATCTTCAGGAGAAATTGATGGTGTTCAAATTTTATCAATTATAAAAGGTGAAACCAATGAGCCAGGTAGAATAGAAGGTTCTATAAATAACAATTTAGTAATTGGTAATATTTATAATAACACAAAATTTGGTGTATTTGGTATAATAAAAGATTTAAATAATTTGAATTTAGATTATAGTAAAAAAATGAAAGTTGCTTCAAGAAGAGAAATAGAGTTAGGACCAGCAACATGTTTAAGTGCAATTGATGGTGAAGTAAAAGAATATAAATTAGAAATAGATAAAATTTATTTAAATAATAATTATGACAATAAAAGCATGGTTATAAAAATTACTGATAAAGATTTAATATCAAAAACAGGTGGTATTGTTCAAGGGATGAGTGGTTCTCCAATTATTCAAAACGGGAAATTTATTGGAGCAATTACACATGTGTTAGTAAATAACCCACAAGTGGGATATGCAGTTTTTGCAGATTTAATGCTTAAATATTGACATAGAGCAAATTTTGTAATAAAATTATATGGTAAAAGTTTGAAGGGAATGATAGAAATAAATGGAAAAGAAAAGAATTGTAACAGGTGATAGACCAACTGGAAAATTGCATATAGGACATTATTTTGGTTCGTTAAAAAACAGAGTAAAATTACAAGAAAGTCAAGAATACGAACCATACATATTAATTGCAGATGTTCAAGCATTAACAGATAATTTTAATAATCCAGAAAAAGTAAGAAAAAATGTAAGAGAACTTGTTTTAGATTATTTATCTGTTGGAATAAATCCTGAAAAAACAACAATATATATACAATCATTAATTCCAGAAACAGCAGAATTAACAGTATTTTATTCAAATCTTGTTACAATAGCAAGACTTGAAAGAAACCCTACTGTAAAAACTGAAATATCTCAAAAAAGAGAATTATTTGGAGAAAGTGTAACATATGGCTTTTTAGGATATCCAGTAAGTCAAGCTGCAGATATTACAGTAATGGATGGAACAATAGTACCTGTTGGAGAAGATCAATTACCATTAATTGAACAATGTAGAGAAATTGTCAGAAAATTTAATAGTATATATGGAGAAATTTTAAAAGAACCAGAAGCAGTATTATCAGATGCAAAAAGAATAAAAGGTTTAGATGGAAACGAAAAAATGGGAAAATCTCTAGGAAATGCAATTTACTTATCTGACACTATAGAAGAAGTAAATAAAAAAGTAATGTCAGCAGTTACAGACCCAGGAAGAATTAAAAAAGATGATAAAGGAAATCCTGACATATGCATGGTTTCATATTATCATAAATTATTTAGCAAAGAAGAATATGAAAATATTTGTAAAGAATGTAGAAATGGAGAAAGAGGATGTGTTGCATGTAAAAAGCAATTAGCACAAAACATCAATAAAACTCTAGAACCATTTAGAGAAAAAAGAAAATATTATGAAGAACATCCTGAAATAGTTGATGAAATTTTAATAAAAGGAACTGAAAAAGCAAGAAAAACAGCAAAAGAAACAATGAAAAAAATAAAAAAAGCTATGAAATTAGATTATTTTGAAGATTAGATTTATTTGACAAGAAAACTCAAAGTTTCCTTGTCAAAATATTGTCTAAAAACAACATAGATTTAATATGTAAGGAGATGAGTGAAGTGTTTACAGATTATGTGAAAATAGTTATAAAATCAGGTAATGGAGGAGATGGAGCAATTACCTTTAGAAGAGAAAAATATGTTGCTGCAGGAGGACCAGATGGAGGAGATGGAGGAAGAGGTGGCAATATATATTTTAGAGTAGATCCTAATGCAAATACACTTATAGATTTTAGGTATACTAAAAAATTTAAAGCCCAAAATGGAGAAAATGGTAGTGGATCAAATAAATATGGAAAAGCTGGAGAAGACCTTTATATTGATGTACCAATTGGTACAATAATAAAAGATGCAAAAACAGGTAAAGTTGTTGCAGACCTTTCAAAACAAGGACAAATAGAACTTGTTTTAAAAGGAGGAAGAGGAGGAAGAGGAAACTCACATTTTGCAACAGCAACACGACAAGTTCCAAGATTTGCCCAAGCTGGAGAAGAAGGAGAAGAAAAAGAAGTAATCCTAGAATTAAAGTTACTTGCTGATGTTGGCTTATTAGGATTTCCAAATGTAGGAAAATCAACATTTTTATCTAGAGTTACAGATGCAAGACCTAAAATTGCAAATTACCATTTTACAACAATTGAGCCAAATTTAGGAGTTGTAAAAACAAAAACTGGAGATAGCTTTGTAATAGCAGATATTCCAGGAATTATTGAAGGTGCAAGTGAAGGAATAGGTTTAGGAATTCAATTTTTACGTCATGTTGAAAGAACAAGACTATTATTACATGTAATTGATGTATCTGGAATTGAAGGTAGAAACCCTGTCAAAGATTATTATACAATAAATGAAGAACTAAAAAAATATAGTGAAAAATTATCTAAGAAAAAACAAATAATTGTAGCAAATAAAGTAGATATTATGCAAGATGATACAGGGTTTAAGGAATTAGAAAAAATTGCACAAAAAGAGAACCTTGAAATATATAAAATCTCTGGAGTAACAGGTGAAGGAGTTTCAGAACTACTAGATAGAGTATCTAGTATTCTAAAAACATTACCAAAAGAAGAAATTGTAGAAGAAGCTGAAAAGAAAGTATATACATTAGAAGATGATGAAAATGAATTTACAGTTAGAAAAGAAGGAGAAGTTTTTGTTGTAGAAGGAAAAGCTGTAAATAGATTAATGGGAAGAATCAATATAGATGATAATGAATCTATGTATTATTTCCAAAAGAAATTAAAAGAATTGGGAATTGAAGAAGAACTTAAAAAGCAAGGCATTCACGAAGGAGATTATGTAAAAATGCTTAATTGGACTTTTGAATGGTTTGAATAAAGAAAGGGATTTTTATGCACGAATTATTTGAAATAATTGAACATACAGTAATAGATAGTATTAAATTAGTACCATTTTTATTTTTAACATATTTATTAATGGAATATATTGAACACAAAACAAGCAATAAAGTAAGAAATGCTATACAAAAGTCAGGAAAATTAGGTCCATTACTTGGGGGACTAGTAGGAATAGTTCCCCAATGTGGATTTTCTGTTTCCGCAACTAATTTATATGCAGCAAGAGTAATAACTTTAGGAACACTAATTTCAGTTTATTTAACAACATCTGATGAAATGCTACCAATTTTAATTTCTGAAAATATTTCAATTGTTACAATTTTAACAATATTAGGAATAAAATTAGTAATAGGAATTGTTGCAGGATTTATAATTGATTTTATTGCAAGAAAATTAAATAAAAATAAATTAGAAGAAAAAATAGTAGATATTTGTGAACATGAACATTGTCATTGTGAAAATGGAATTGTAAAATCAGCATTAAAACACACTATAAATATTTTCATTTATGTCTTTATATTTACACTTGTTTTAAATGGAATAATAGAATTAATAGGAGAAGATACCATATCTAATTTTGTAAGTCAAAATGTCATATTAGGACCAATAATAGCAGGAATTATTGGATTAGTTCCAAATTGTGCATCTTCTGTAATTTTAACACAACTATTTGTAGAAAATGTAATTTCAATGCCAATATTAATTTCTGGACTTTGTGTTAATGCAGGTGTAGGCTTATTAGTGTTATTTAAAATAAATAAAAATTTGAAGGAAAACTTAAAGATAGTAGGCTTATTATATGCAATTGGAGTGATATCTGGAATAGTTTTAGAAATTATAATTTAATTTTAAAAAAAACTTGAAATTTTCACTATTTTGTAGGATAATATAAATGTAGGAAAAGAATTTATTTATTTAAATATAAAATAGAAAATGAAAGGAAAAAAGCATGAAATTATTTGATAAATTTTTAAAGAAATTAAATGCAAGCAGAAATACATTTGTAACATATGTGTTAACATTAATTTCATTTTATTTAGCAATAGACAGATTAGTTGAAATGTTAATTATGATATTTACAGGAGTTTCTGTGTCTTATTGGGGACCATTTATGTATACATTTGCATTAGCATGCCCTGTATTTGCATATTTATTTTCAGGAGCATCAGAATTTGCATCATCAAAAAATACTAAAGTAACATTATTTTATGTATATGTTATAGGTCTTTATATTATTGCAATTTCAATGGTAACACAATGGGTAAATCAAGGTATTTGGCTACTTTTAATTTCATTACCTGGTTATACTGAACTAGTTACAAACTTTTCTGAATTAATAAGACCAGCACTAACATCTCTTGCAATATATTTCCCACTAGTAACATTTTATAGTGTAATAAAATTCATACGTTTAGGTGTTGGAGATAGTAAAGACTGGACAAGATCACTTTGGGATTATAAAGGAATAAATTTATCAGACACAAAACAAGGACATGGACCATTTACATGTGATATAACAATATGTAATGATGCTGAAACAGGAAAAAAAGTAGTATTTGGTGAACAAAAAAGATATCAATCTTTACTTGTTTGTGGTGGATCAGGAACAGGTAAAACATCATTAATTATAGAGCCTTTTGTTGCAAAAGACATAGAAAAGAAAGCTTTTTATTGGGCTAATGCCAAAGAAATGGGATATACAGCTCTAAAAACTGGTATTGCAGTTTTAAATAGGCCTTATAATAATGATTATTTAAATCAAAACTTTTCTTTAAATATGTTAACACCAGCTCCAGGAAAAGAGCCAATATATAAATCATATATGAATAAAATGATATTATCTACACTTGGTGATGAATACTCTTACAGAGATTTAGGAATAACATCAATATCACCAGATTATGAATCAACATCAAAAATGATGGAAATATGTGATAATTTTCATATTAAATACAATATTATTGATCCATCTAATAGAGATTCAATAGGATTAAATCCATTTATATATGATGACGCAAATAAAATTGCAATAACAATTTCATCAGCACTAAAAGCAATGTATGTAAATTCTCATCCAGAAATTGATGATGTTTATAGAGAAGAATTTATAATTCAAGCTATTGAAAATTTAGCAATAATGTTAAAAGAAATGTACCCTCGTTTAAATAGTGGTAATTTACCAAATTTAGATGATATGTTAAAAATGCTTACAAATTATAGTTTAGTAGAAAAAATGTGTGAAATTATGTGTCAAGACCCAGAACTTGCAGAACAATATGAAAGTCAAATAGCATATTTTAAAAGAAACTTTTATGCAAATGGAGTTGGAAAAGCACTAACAGAACAATACTTATACCTAGCTGTATCACAATTAGATAATTTATTAAGATTACCTGGGGTAAAATCAATACTATGTAATAGACACAATAATATAGATTTTGACAAAGTTTTAGCAAATGGAGAAGTTACATTTGTATGTACTCGTAGAGGAGACCTAGGAAGAACTAGTCATAAAGCATTTGGGTTGTTTTTCATATTATCTATGCAAAATGCAGTATTAAGAAGGCCAGGAAATGAAAAAAGTAGAATTCCACATTTCTTTTATATAGATGAATTCCCAGACTTCATATGTAAAGATACAGAAGCAATATTTACTTTATATAGAAAATACAAAGTTGCAACAACAATTACAGCACAAAACTTATCGCAACTAGAAGGAAATGCACCAGATATGAAATATAGAGAAACAATTATTTCAAACTGTGCAAACAAAATTTTCTTAGGAAATGCGGATAATACAGAATTAGAGTGGTGGCGTAAAGAAATGTATCAAAGAAGAACTTGGAAGTGGAAAAACAGTATGGATATGAGTAAACTTGAATATGACTCTAAATGGGGTGATGTAAATTATACTTATGAAGACTACTGGGCAGCAAATAAATTAGGAACAATGCCATTTAAAAGTGCTGCAATTAAATTAAAAGGTGATAATGGAGCATATCAAATAAATGAAGGAAAACTAGACTTTGTTGGAGCAAAATACAAAGAAGTTCAACCAATAAAAGTATATAATTTTGAAAAATTTACATCAGGAGTTATTGACGAAGATAATGGTAATAGACGAAAAACAAAATTTGATCCAAAACATATAGATTTTGTTGATGACAGAAATGAAATAGACCCAATTCAAACAGATACCACTGATTCAGGATTTATTTTTGATAATGAAGACGCAGTTGTAGTAAAATTGAAGAAGAATAAAAAATAAAAGAGGCGAAAAAAATTGAAGCTATCAGAATTTAATTACGAATTACCAGAAAAATTGATTGCACAAGTTCCAATAGAAAATAGAGATGAATCAAGATTAATGGTATTAAACAGAAGTAAACAAACTATAGAACATAAAATATTTAAAGATATAATAAATTATTTAGAACCAGGAGATTGTCTTGTAAGGAATAACACTAAAGTTATTCCTGCAAGACTTTATGGAAAAAAAGAAACAGGAGCAAATGTTGAATTTCTTTTATTAAACAGAATTGAAGGAGACATTTGGGAATGTATAGTAAGACCAGGAAATAAACTTCATATAGGAACAAAAGTAAATTTTAACGAAGGAGAACTTAAAGCAGAAGTTTTAGAAGTAATGCCTGGTGGAACAAGAAAAGTAAAATTTACATATCAAGGAATTTTTAATGAAATATTAGATAGAATTGGCTTAATGCCACTACCTCCATATATTCATGAAGATTTAAAACAAAATGATAGATATCAAACAGTTTATGCAAAATATGAAGGCTCTGCCGCAGCACCAACTGCTGGATTACACTTTACAGAAGAGTTATTAAAACAACTTGAAGAAAAAGGTGTAATCATAGCAAATGTAACATTACATGTAGGAATAGGAACTTTTAGACCAGTTAAAGTAGAAAATATAGAAGAACATGAAATGCATTCAGAACATTTTTATATTAAACAAGAAGATGTAGATAAAATAAATACTGCAAAGAAAAATGGAAAAAGAGTAATTGCAATAGGAACAACATCATGTAGAGTACTTGAAACAATAAGCTCAGAAGAAACAGGATTAGTAAAAGCTACAGAAGGAGATACAAGTATATTTATATATCCAGGTTACAAATTTAAATGTATAGATGGATTAATTACAAATTTCCATTTACCAGAATCAACATTACTTATGTTAGTTTCTGCATTAGCTGGTAAAGATTTTATAATGAAAGCATATAATGAAGCAGTAAAACAAGAATATAAATTCTTTAGTTTTGGAGATGCCATGTTTATTAATTAAAATAGGAGGAAAAATGAAACCCGCTGTAACATATGAATTATTACATGTATGTAAACAAACAGGAGCAAGAAGAGGAGTAGTACATACACCACATGGAGATATACAAACACCAATTTTTATGCCTGTAGGAACACAGGCAACTGTTAAATCAATGACACCTGAAGAATTAAAAGAAGAAGTAAAAGCACAAATAATATTGTCAAATACATATCATTTATATTTAAGACCAGGACAAGAAATTGTAAAAGAAGCAGGTCGGATTACATAAATTTATGAGATGGGATAGACCAATATTAACAGATAGTGGTGGATTTCAAGTATTTAGCTTAAGTTCTTTAAGAAAAATAACTGAAGAAGGAGTTGAATTTCATTCACATTTAGATGGTAGCAAACACATCTTTACCCCAGAAAGTGTAATGAAAACAGAAGAAGATTTAGGAGCAGACATAATAATGGCATTTGATGAATGTTGTCCATATCCATCAACATATGAATATACAAAAAATTCAAT
>ERZ1643249.2894-NODE-2894-length-15583-cov-6.041989_pt1 | contig 15583 bp, 14 predicted proteins | sample MGYA00579263_ERZ1643249 | MGnify/ENA primary metagenome ERZ1643249 (study PRJEB29033, sample SAMEA4952264) | chicken gut metagenome | biome: Broiler Chicken; feature: Gastrointestinal Tract; material: Caecum | place: Ireland | collected 2018 | study: Broiler...
TCATTCCTATGTTGGAACGGAGCATATTTTATTGGGGTTAATTCGAGAAGGAGAAGGAATTGCAGCACGTGTTTTAAATAATTTGGGTGTTAGTTTAAACAAAGCACGTCAGCAGGTTGTCAAATTGCTTGGAAATAATGAAAGTGCTACATCCAGTGGTACAGCTTCCCATAAGGCAGCAGCGACTCCGACTTTAGATAGCTTGGCGCGTGATTTGACGCAGGTGGCAAAAGAGGATCGGTTGGATCCGGTCATTGGTCGTGCTAAGGAAATTCAGCGTGTAATTGAGGTGTTAAGCCGCCGTATGAAGAACAATCCGGTCTTAATCGGAGAGCCAGGCGTTGGGAAAACGGCGATTGCTGAAGGGTTGGCACAACAAATTGTCAGCAATGAGGTACCAGAGACTTTAAAGCATAAGCGTGTCATGAGTCTGGATATGGGATCTGTTGTTGCTGGGACAAAATACCGTGGTGAATTTGAAGATCGTTTAAAAAAGGTAATGGACGAAATTCGTCAGGCAGGCAATGTTATTTTATTTATTGATGAGCTGCACACGTTAATCGGAGCTGGTGGAGCAGAAGGTGCCATTGATGCTTCTAATATTTTAAAACCGGCATTGTCACGCGGGGAGATTCAGTGTATCGGTGCTACGACTTTGGATGAATATCGAAAATATATTGAAAAAGATGAGGCTCTTGAGCGACGCTTTCAGCCGATTCAAGTGGATGAACCGTCCATGGAAGAAACAGTTGAAATTATTAAAGGGTTACGGGATCGTTATGAAGCGCATCACCGTGTGAAAATTCCAGATGAAGTGATTGAAGGGGCTGTAAAGCTTTCCAGCCGTTATATTTCAGATCGTTTTTTACCAGATAAGGCAATTGATGTGGTTGATGAAGCATGCTCTAAAGTCCGTCTCCGTTCTTTTACAACACCGCCAGAGCTGAAAAAATTGGAAGCGGATTTAGATACAGTGAAAAAAGAAAAGGATGCAGCGGTTCAAAGCCAGGAATTTGAAAAGGCAGCTGCCCTTCGTGATCAGGAGCAAAAGCTGCGTGAAAGTTTGGAGGAAACAAAGCGTCAATGGAAAGAAAAACAAGGAATTGAAAATACAGAAATTACTTTGGAAGATGTTGCGATGGTTGTATCGATTTGGACAGGAATACCAGTAGCAAAATTGACAGAGCAAGAAAGTGAAAAGCTGCTTCGATTAGAAAGCAGTCTGCATGAACGCGTGATTGGTCAGGATGAGGCTGTTACAGTAATCTCCAAAGCAGTGCGTCGAGCCAGAGCTGGATTAAAGGACCCGAAACGTCCAATCGGTTCGTTTATTTTTCTTGGTCCAACTGGTGTCGGAAAAACAGAATTGGCACGTGCACTTGCTGAGACGATGTTTGGTGAAGAAGATGCGATGATTCGCATTGATATGTCTGAATATATGGAGAAGCATTCCACTTCCCGAATGATTGGTTCACCTCCAGGTTATATCGGGCACGATGAGGGCGGACAGTTGACTGAGAAGGTTCGTCGTAAGCCGTATTCTGTTGTTTTATTGGATGAAATTGAAAAAGCTCATCCAGATGTTTTTAATTTGCTTTTGCAAGTTTTAGAGGATGGACGTCTCACGGATTCTAAAGGTCGTACAGTGGACTTTAGAAATACCATTTTAATTATGACCTCTAATGTAGGTGCAAGTACCATTAAGAAAAGCCGCACACTTGGATTTAATGTGGAGACAGAAGAAAATAATTATAAAGAAATGAAAGAAAAGGTAATGGATGAACTCAAACGTGCATTTCGTCCAGAATTTTTAAACCGTTTGGATGAGATCATTGTTTTCCATTCATTGGAAAAGAAACATATGAAAGAAATTGCCAAACTTATGGTTCAAGATGTGACAAATCGCTTAAAGGAAAACGGCTATCTCATCCAGGTCACAGATGGGGCGTTGGATGTTATTATCGAAGATGGATATGATTCGGAATACGGTGCACGCCCGCTTCGTCGTTCCATTCAGAGAAATATCGAGGATCGTTTGTCTGAGGAACTGTTGCAAAGAAATTTACCGAAAAATCAGTTGATTACTTTAACGGCAAAAGAGGGGAAAATTATTATGGAATTATAAATGTATGCTAGAAGGTATAAAGCTGAAACAAAACGAAATATTGTATTTTTATAGATCGCTGTTTTGAATAAAGCAATCTGCAAAGTAAAAAATCCGAACTGATGTGAACTTACATTTGAAAATCCACATGATTGTTCGGATTTTTATATAGACGAAATATTTTTGTTTCATCTTTTTGCATCTTCTTTAAGAGTCTATTCATAGTTGATCATGTTTTTGTCGGGTTACAAAATAAAAAGAGTTTGGGATAAAAATTAAAAATGGGTTTTTCTCATTTGGTTTACTTTGTTTAGACAAATTTACCACAAAATATTGGTCTTAATAAATTTTCTTTTCATCACTGATATGTGTATTTTCTCATGTACAAGCTTCAAAAATGGTTTTAAATCAGGCACTTATCGCATAAAATATTTTGTCTTAAATGGTATTTTTCTATAGTCCAATTCCCTGTGTCTTCTGTTTTTTGTGCTTTTCTTTAAAGAAAAATTTGTTGGTTTTTCTTATTTTGTCATCTGCTTCTTTTTTTGTCCCTAAAATAGAGGTTGTTTCAATCTGTCAATTTGTATTTTTTTTACAAAGTAGTTTAGATATTTTAAATTATTTTTATGGTAGATCATCTGTTTTTTCTATCCAGCTTTCCTGAAAGATCTGACGAATTTTCTTAAGCATATATTTTCCCTGGCGATAAGAAAGCTGAAGCTCTGGATGAGAGATCGCCCGAATGAGTGGCAGATCTGCTAAAAATACAAGTGTAAATAGTTTTTGCTCAGTGGGACTTAGAGATGCATAAACATTTTGAATAAACAGGCGAATATCAAGGTTTGGACTGATAGCCTGTATGTTTTGAGGGCAGAACTCTAAAGCAGTAATTTTTTCTTTTGGCATCATCCGCTCTTCTTTTTGAATCAAATTCAGCAATCGTCCACGGATGTTTGCATAAGCGTATGGTGAGAAATCGCCTTTTTCCTTTTCGTATTTTAAATAGGCTTCGTATAATGCACATATTCCCTCAGAGAAGAAATCTTCTGTGTTTTGGTGAATGTGAAGCTGTGCCATAATTTTGTAAATCATTGGTGTGTATTTTTTCAGTACCATTTCAAAGTTTTTTGCACAATTTTTTGATTGGAAATTCAATATTAATAACTCCTCTGTGAATTGTGCACAACTCGTTCAATTTCCGCGGTTAAAGGTTATTGTAAAGATTTCTCTTCGAAGCGTAAAATTCAGAAAAATAAGTATAAACAAAGAAAGTTATTTTTCAAGTGGATTCATGCTAAAGTATGACATAAACCGTTAGGAAAATTGATTTTTAAATTTTTACATAGTTTTTGGCTTTGGTTCATTAGGAATGAAGTAAAATGTGGATTGTTTTTAGGTAAAGAAATTGAAAAAAACTCAATCAAAATGGGTCTTTTTCAGCAAGTGAAATATCACTTGAATTATAAAATGTCCGTTTAATTGTGCGAAGATTGTATGCGATTTTTTTCTGATTTATGATGAGGGTTTTGTGTGATGCTCTGAATGTTTCTCCAATGATGAGCTTTTAGGTGTTTATATCAAAGAAATTTTTGATGATAAAGAAAAAATGCACTTTGGTTTGTCCAAATTTTCCAATGGTTCTAATCGTACGCTTTATGCAAAGTGAAAAGGGATTGTAGAAATCCAAGTGTTTTTTTGCACATACGTAAACCTTTCAAAATATCACGTAAGGAAATCTTAAAAATGAAATGGATTGAAAAGTTGGGATAGTTAAGGAGATCTTGGATTTATGTGCCATATCTTTGTGTAATCAAGTTTAACTTGGTTAAAGGGACTGATGGCAGTTAAGCTTTTTTTTGGCGATCTAAAGCGGGTTTTGGTCAGTTTTTTATGAATCAGAAAAAATGCTTTTTTGGTAAAATAATTTCAGGAAACATAATTTCTGTGTTTTTCGGTGAAGACAATTCTCTTTTTACATTTATGTGTGATAAGATGAAGGAAAATAATTACATAAAAGGTTTGTGATTTCGTGAAGAAAAAAACAAAATTTGCTTGTACGACATGTGGGTATGAATCACCAAAGTGGATGGGCAAGTGCCCAGGCTGTCAAAGTTGGAACACGATGGTTGAAGAAGTGATGATGATCGGAAAGTCCAAACGCCCAACACTTCTTTCTGAAGCTTCACAGCAGCGAGTTAAGCCAAGGTCGCTTCCGATGATTGATGCAGAGGATGAGGCGCGTATGCTAACGTCTTTTCCAGAGTTTAATCGTGTATTGGGCGGTGGAATTGTAAAAGGATCACTGGTTTTAATTGGTGGTGATCCTGGGATTGGAAAATCAACCTTACTTTTGCAAGTTTCTGCTGATTTAAGCAAACAGGGAAAAAAAGTTTTGTATGTAACTGGTGAAGAGTCAGCACGTCAAATTAAGTTGCGTGCAAGCCGTTTAAATATCCATGAGCAAATGCTCTATATTTTACCTGAAACACGTCTGGAAGCGATTGCAGAACATGTAGAAGTGCTGCGCCCAGAGCTGGTCATTATGGACTCGATTCAAACTTTTCATTTGGAGCATATTACAAGTGCGCCTGGTAGTGTTTCTCAAGTTCGGGAATCAACTGGAGAAATTATGAAGCTGGCAAAGTCCAAAGAAATTTCTGTTTTTATTGTTGGACATGTTACAAAAGAGGGAGCCATTGCAGGACCAAGAATGCTTGAGCATATGGTAGATACGGTACTATATTTTGAAGGAGAGCGTCATCATACGTATCGAATTTTGCGTGCAGTGAAAAACCGTTTCGGTTCAACAAATGAGTTGGGCATTTTTGATATGAAAGAGGGCGGGTTGGTTGAGGTTTTAAATCCATCTGAAGTTTTTTTAGAAGAACGTTCTCAAGGTGCAACTGGTTCCGTTGTTGTGGCTTCTATTGAAGGAACACGCCCAATGTTGGTTGAATTGCAATCGTTGATTTCCCCAGCTTGTTATGGCAATCCGAGAAGAATGACAACCGGTATTGATCATAATCGTGTGGCACTGATTATGGCTGTATTGGAGAAGAGAGCTGGTCTATTTTTACAAAATCAAGATGCCTATGTAAAAGTTGCTGGCGGTGTAAAGTTGGATGAACCAGCAGTCGATTTGGGTACAGCGCTCAGTATTGTATCTAGTTACAAAGATCAGCCACTGCGTGCATCAGATGTATTTGTCGGTGAGGTTGGTTTGACTGGAGAAGTGCGCCGAGTGTCTAGAGTTGAGCAGCGGATTCATGAAACAGAGAAATTGGGATTTTGTCGGATGATTTTACCTAAAAGAAATCTTTCCGGCTTATCATTCTCGGGTGCCTTACAACTAATTGGGGTCGATACAATTCAGGATGCCATTCGCGTGGCATTTGGTGAGTAAAGTGAACAGAAAAAAAAAGTGCAGGTGGGAAAGAAAGATGACTTTAAATCCATATACAGTTGTTATCCCGGCGGCTGGACAGGGAAAGCGGATGAAGCGATCTGTCAACAAGCAGTTTATCGAGATCGGTGGACATCCTGTTTTGTCGTGGACATTAAGACATTTTGAGGCGCATACTTTATGTCAAGAAATTATTGTTGTCGTGCATCCCAATGATATGGAAAAGACAAAGAGATTGGTAAAGGATTATAGGTTTCAAAAGGTGACTCATATCGTTTGCGGTGGTAAAGAGCGTCAGGACAGTATTTATAACGGTCTGCAATATATTGGAAAAGCACGTTATGTGATGGTACATGACGGTGCCCGTCCGTTTGTACAAGAGAAAATTTTAAATGATTTATGTGCTGCTTTGGCATATGGAAGCAAAGGTGTTATACCAGCTGTAAAGGTAAAAGATACGATTAAATTGGTCAGTGAAGCGCAAATGGTTGTCGGCACGCTTCCACGTGAGCAGCTTGCTGCGGCACAGACACCACAAGCTTTTTGCGTTGAGTTGTTGTTGGATGCCTATGCATTTGCAGTAGAAAATCAATTTCTAGGTACAGATGATGCCAGCTTGATAGAGTATTTCGGTAAAGAAGTCCAATATATCGATGGAGATTATGACAATATTAAGATTACAACAGAGGAGGATTTGGACATTGCTGAGAAAATTTTGGCGAAAAGTCGCGAACCAGATACCTGTTTGAATTTTTTTGAGTCGAAGAATAGGAGAGATTCTATGTTTAAAATTGGACAAGGATTTGATGTACATCAATTAGCAGAAAACCGTCCATGCATAATTGGAGGGGTGGAGATTCCTTTTGAAAAAGGGCTATTGGGACACTCCGATGCAGATGTGCTGTTGCACGCCATTTCAGATGCCATTTTGGGTGCGTTGGCACTGGGTGACATCGGTCGGCACTTTCCGGATACAGATGTGACTTTTAAAGACGCCGATTCCAAAATTTTATTGCAGGAAGTATGGAAGATGGCTGCTGCACGCGGATATATTATCAATAATTTAGACTGTGTAGTTATGGCAGAACGTCCAAAAATGGCACCATATATTTCGCAAATTACAGAAAAGATTGCCCATTTACTAAATTGTCCACAGGATTGTGTAAATGTGAAGGCAACAACAACTGAAAAGCTTGGTTTTACCGGGCGGGAGGAAGGAATTGCTGCGCAGGCTATTGTATTGTTGAAAAAGCAGTAAAAAACGGATAAACTAATATACAAGTATAAATTTGGCAGAAAAAGGTGAAAGAGATTCATGACAAAAAAAGTTCGGGTGCGTTATGCGCCAAGTCCAACCGGACACTTACATATTGGCAATGCCCGCACCGCTTTGTTTAACTATTTATATGCAAAACATTATAATGGGGATTTTATTGTTCGGATTGAAGATACCGATTTAGAACGGAATATCGAAGGAGGGATAGAGTCTCAGTTTTATTATTTAAACTGGCTTGGAATTCATCCAGATGAATCAATTGATAAAGAAGGAGACTATGGCCCATATCGTCAAACCGAACGTTTGGATATTTATCGAAAATATGCTGCTGAACTTTTAGAAAAAGGTCATGCCTATAGATGTTTTTGTTCAGAAAAAAAGTTGCAAAAAGAGCGTGAAGTGCAAATGGCAGCAGGGGAATCCTTTGTGCAGTATACAGGTACTTGTCGACATCTGACAAAGGAAGAACAGGATGAAAAAATAAAACAGGGGCTCCCATATACGATTCGTCTAAAGGTGCCAGAAAATAAAACCTTTGCATTTACCGATTTAGTGCGTGGTTTGGTATCTTTTGATTCAAAGGATATTGGCGATTGGGTTATTATGAAGGCAAACGGTATCCCAACTTATAATTATGCAGTTGTCATTGATGATCATTTGATGGAAATATCTCATGTGTTCCGTGGAGAGGAACATTTAACGAATACACCAAAGCAACAAATGCTTTATGAAATGTTCAGTTGGGAAATGCCGCAGTTTGGTCATATGACTTTAATTGTGAATGAGCAGCGCAAAAAGTTATCTAAACGTGATGAATCGGTTTTGCAGTTTATTTCTCAATATAAGGATTTGGGCTATCTTCCAGAAGCAATGTTTAATTTTATTGCTCTGCTTGGTTGGTCTCCGGAAGGGGAGGAAGAAATTTTTTCAAAAGAAGAATTGATTCAGCAGTTTGATCCAACACGCTTGTCTAAATCGCCATCTATGTTTGATAAACAGAAGCTGGCGTATATCAACAATCGCTATATGAAGGCAGCGTCTTTGGATATGGTTGTCGAGGTGTCATTGCCACATTTGATTCAAGCTGGAAGACTGCCTGAGAAAATGACGGATGCCGAGATGAATTGGGCACGTCAGGTCATTGCATTGTATCAGGAACAAATGAGCTATGGTGCAGAAATTGTTCATTTATCCGAAATGTTTTTTGTTGATGAAATAATCTTGAATGCTGAGCAAAAGGTGGTGCTTGCCGCTGAACATGTGCCAGACATGCTGAGAGTGTTTCAATCTAAGCTGGAACTATTGTCTGAAGCAGAATTTACAGCGGATCGTATTCAAGCAGCCATTCAAGCGACGCAAAAAGAAACTGGCCATAAAGGAAAAAATCTGTTTATGCCAATTCGTGTTGCAACAACTGGCTGTATGCATGGTCGGGATTTACCGATTTCCATTGCACTATTGGGCAGAGAAAAAATCCTTGCTCGTCTTTCATCCAGCTTAAAATGAACATTAACTGGATCCTTGGTTGGTGTACGTTTTGTCTGCTTTTAGCATAGGATATGATACATGAAAATTTTATAGATGCGGTAAAAAGGAAAAGTAAGATTTGTTTTTTATGCAGAGAGAGTGCGAATGCTGAGATGCACTTTAAAAAGCAGATGTGAATGCCCCTTTTCGCCTTTTTGTGAACCCAAAGTATTTGGTAGTAGCAAGGAGCGGTGTTGTTTAAAACATCGATAACAAAAAATGAGTGAAAAAGGTGTGAGATTTGCCTTTTTAAACAGAGTGGAACCACGTATTTGAACTGTGCGTCTCTGTGTCGGATTGTTTTCGGCATGGGGATTTTTTTATTTTTGAAAAATAAGGGGGAGGCGTACTTGGGTATATGGAAAAGAATGAAGGAGGATGTTGATACCATTCTCGATCAGGATCCAGCGGCACGAAACCGTTTTGAAGTCATTACAACTTATTCTGGTCTGCATGCATTATGGCATCATCGAATTGCACATGCTCTATATAAACGTAAATGGTATTATATATCCAGACTAATTAGCCAGGCGAGCCGATTGATAACAGGAATTGAAATTCATCCAGGAGCGCAAATTGGGAGAAGGTTTTTTATTGATCATGGTATGGGGGTAGTGATCGGGGAAACCTGTATTATCGGGGATGGTGTAACCTTATATCAAGGTGTTACACTCGGTGGAACAGGAAAAGAAAAAGGCAAGCGTCATCCGACCATCGGAGATAATGTATTGATTGCTTCGGGGTCTAAAGTTTTAGGCAATATTTCTGTTGGGGAGCATGCCAAAATTGGAGCGAACTCTGTTGTGTTGCATGATGTTCCAGCTTATTCTACTGTTGTTGGCATACCGGGGCGCGTTGTAGTACAAAATGGGAAAAAAGTGAAGCGAGATTGGAATCAGTGTAATTTACCCGACCCAGTGGAGGATGAAATTTGTAAATTGAAAAAGCAACTCCAAACCATCGAAGAACAAATTAAGCAAATAAAGGAGAGTCAGACCTATGACCATAAAAATTTATAATACGTTAACTAGAAAAAAAGAAATATTTCGGCCGCTTGAAGAAGGTAAGGTTTCAATGTATGTATGTGGTCCGACCGTTTATAACTATATTCATATCGGAAATGCCCGTCCAGCCATTGTGTTTGATACGGTGCGCAGGTACTTGGAATATCGGGGTTATCAAGTGAATTATGTTTCCAATTTCACAGATGTGGATGATAAGTTGATTCATGCTTCCAAAACGTTGGGTGAGCGTGTACCTGAACTTGCTGAGCGCTTTATTGCAGCATATTTTTCAGATATTCAAGCATTGGGCTGTAAGCGTGCCAACTTGCATCCGCGTGTAACAGAGAATATGACAGAAATTATTGCGTTTATTGCAGCACTCATAGAAAAAGGTTATGCCTATGAATCTGAGGGTGATGTATACTATCGGACGAGAAAATTTGAAACATATGGCAAGCTTTCCAAGCAGTCTATTGATGAATTAAATGTTGGTGCACGCATTGACGTGGATGAAAAGAAAGAGGATGCGCTTGACTTTGCACTTTGGAAAAAGGCAAAGCCAGATGAAATTTATTGGGAGAGCCCATGGGGAAATGGTCGACCAGGTTGGCATATTGAGTGTTCAGCTATGGTGAAAAAATATTTGGGTGATACAATTGATATTCATGCTGGTGGGCAAGACTTGTCGTTTCCACATCATGAAAATGAAATTGCACAGTCAGAAGCGTTAACTGGTAAACCGTTTGCCAACTATTGGATGCATAATGGATATATTAATATTGACAATGAGAAAATGTCAAAATCTCTTGGCAACTTTATTACAGTACACGATATTATTCGGGAAATATCGCCACAGCTTTTACGTTTTTTTATGCTGCAGGTTCACTACCGCAATCCGATTAATTACAGTAAAGAGCAGTTGGATCTGGCAAAACGGGCGTTTGATCGGTTACAATCAACAGTTTCCAATTTGAAACATCGCTTGCAGGTTACGGCTAATTTGGACGAGGAAATAACAGAATGGACAGAGAAGATGGATGCACATCGTATTGAGTTCCAAACAGTTATGGATGATGATTTTAATACAGCCAATGCAATTACGGTTTTATTTGAATTAGGTAAGGATGCGAATCTTTATTTGGCAAAGGAAAATTCCAATCAAAAGGTTATTCAAGCTTTTTTGGATTTATTTTCAGAGTTTACAGATGTGCTTGGTTTAATTTTGGATGAGGAAAATGAAGGCATGTTGGATGCACAAGTTGAGGCTTTAATTGCTGAGCGTAAGAAAGCCAGATCCATAAGGGATTTTGCTCGGGCAGATGAAATTCGTGATCAATTAAAGGCGATGAATATTATTATTGAAGATACGGCTCAAGGCGTACGCTGGAAGCGAGGGTAAGCATGGGCATATACCATATGGAACCGAAATTGATGAATGGCTTGGCGTTAGCTTATATGGGGGATGCCGTATATGAGCAGTTTATTCGTCATTATTTAATGATAAAACCACAGATGAAGCCAAATGATTTGCATCGGAAAGCGATCAGCTTTGTCAGTGCCAAAGCACAGGCGAAAGTTTTGCGTATTCTTCAAGAAAGACAGTTTTTCAATGAAGAAGAAGCTGAGCTGGTTAAGCGTGGCAGAAATAGTAAGAGCGGTACCGTTCCAAAAAATACAGATGTGGTTACGTACCGAAATGCGACAGGTTTTGAAGCAATCATCGGTTTTTTGTATTTGGACGATCAACATACACGGCTTGAGGAATTGATGCAAGCTGCCATAGAAATTATCGAATCGGAGGAAATATAAGATGCCTGATATCTTAATTGGAGGAAAGAATCCTGTTATTGAAACCTTAAAATCTGATCGCTCTGTTCACAAAATTTGGGTTGCAGATGGTATGAAACCGTCTGCTCTTCAGTCCATTGTTTCATTGGCAAAGAAAAAGAACGTATTGATTCAGCGTGTTCCTAAGAGAAAGCTGGATGATATGAAAATTGAAAATCATCAAGGTGTCGTTGCACAGATTGCCGCTTATAAATACAGTACATTGGACGATTTATTCCTTCAAGCAGAGCAGCGTAATGAAATGCCATTTTTCCTAATTTTGGATGAGATTGAGGATCCACATAATTTGGGTTCAATTTTGCGGACAGCTGATTGCGTTGGTGTCCATGGCATTATTATTCCAAAGCATCGGGCAGTTGGTTTGACACATACTGTTGCCAAGGCTTCCACCGGTGCAATCGAACATGTTCCGGTTGTTCGTGTAACCAATATCGCACAAACGTTAAAGGTGTTAAAAGATGCCGGACTGTGGATTATTGCCGCCGATTTGCAAAATTCTAGAGATTATCGGGAGTTGGAAGCAAATTTTCCTTTGGCGCTGGTTATTGGATCTGAAGGAAAAGGTATCAGTCGAATTGTGTCGAAAAGTTGCGACTTTATTTATCGTTTGCCGATGGTTGGACAGGTTACATCGTTAAATGCCTCCGTAGCAGCTGCTTTATTTTTGTATGAAATTTATCGAAAAAGGTACCCGTTTGCATAACCATGCAAGAATTATTTTTATTGGTTGATGGTTATAACATGATTGGGGCATGGGGGCATTTAAAAGAAATCAAAAAAAAGAGTTTGGAACGTGCAAGAGAGCTGTTGGTTGAAGATTTGACTGGTTTTGGCACCATTTACAAATGTCGTGTAATCATTGTCTTTGACGCTTATGATGTCAGAGGTCTGGAAAGCTGTGAAAAAAGGCATGATCTTGAAATTGTTTTTACACGTGAAAATGAAACGGCTGATGAATATATTGAGCGTTTTGTTGCCCTGCACAAACGTTTTGGGCGAAAAATTTGGGTGGCAACCTCTGATGCAGTTCAACAATGGCAAATTTTCGGACAAGGTGCGCTTCGAAAGCCAGCTTTTGAGCTGCTGCAAGAAATTCGTAATGCAAAAGTTCAGGTTCAAGAAAGTGTGCAAAGAATGAAAAAAGAAAAACCACAAAATCATATCCCGATTTCTGGCGAAATTCGTGCTATTTTTGAAGAAATTCGTCGAAGAAAATAGCGATTTATGTTGGAAAATGGAGTCTAAATTTAATTGACTTAGGAATTTTCAGTCTTATATAATCTTTTTAAGACTTAGTTTATTAGATGGAGGGATATGGGGATGAGAGAGTGTAGGTTAAGATGTAGGATGGAAAATCAGGAGGAAGATTACAAGCTACTTTTGGAAATTCGAGCACAAAATTCAGAAGCGTTGGACAAGCTTATGCAAAAATATCGGAACTTTGTTTGTATGAAATCCCGTTCTTATTATATGACAGGGGGAGATCGGGAGGACATTATTCAAGAAGGGATGATTGGCTTATATAAAGCGGTTCGAGATTATGACCTAGATAAAAAAACGAGCTTTAAATCTTTTGCGGATTTATGTATCACAAGACAGATCATTACAGCGATAAAATCTTCCATGAGACAAAAGCATATTCCGCTGAATTCTTATATATCGCTGGATCGTCCAATGTTTGATGATGAATCGGATTTTGCTTTAATTGACGTATTGCCAGAAACAAAGATAAAAAATCCAGAACAGATGTTAATTCATCAAGAGGATTTCCAATGGATTGAGTTGAAAATTAGGCAGGAGTTAAGCGACCTAGAGAAGAACGCTTTAACTTTGTATTTGGATGGACAAACCTATCAGCAAATTTCTAGCATTTTAAACCGCCATGTCAAATCAATTGACAATGCCTTGCAGCGAGTCAAAAAGAAGCTTGAGAAAACGATTCAACAAGAAGCAATCCAAGTTTACTAAAGTATTTGAATTGAACCATGTCTGCATAAGTTGACATGGTTTTTTTGCTATGCTACATTTAGAAAATGAAAAAGCAGTTGTTTGAAAGGAAAACAAAGACCGGGTTAATGCGTGTAAAAAATACTTTTCTTAAACAATCAAATCAAGCCGATAAATTATGTAGTATAGATAAGCATCAAAAGAGAAAAATTTTACAAAGCTTATTAGGCACACACCATACATTTCGAAAAATAAAATAACTATTTTTTAATCTAAGAAAAGAGTGGAGGACAATAATGAGAAAAATCGTTGGATTTTTAAAAGATGTATCTCGTGAAATGAAGAAAGTGAGCTGGCCGAAAGGAAAAGATTTATTTCGTTATACGGTTGTTGTTCTAACAACGATTGTCGCCTTCTCGTTGTTTTTCTTTGTTACAGATATTTTGATTTCCAGGGTGATTGATTTCGTTTTAAAATGATTGAATTTTTTATTGCATTTTTGGAAAATATGATATAATACTTGCGTTGATAAAAGAGAAAACCCGTTTTCGGGTTTTTTATTTTGGTTAAAAATTAGAGATGTGTTTGTACGATTTTTTCATGTACGGATGCAGGATTTAAAAAACTAGGAGGGAAGGGCTTGTCCCAAATTAAGATGGAAAAAAATTGGTATGTTGTTCATACCTACTCCGGGTATGAAAATAAAGTAAAAGCAAACTTGGAAAAACGTGTAGAATCAATGGGAATGCAAGACAAAATTTTTCGTGTGGTCGTGCCTGAGGAAATCGAGCAGGAAACAAAAAATGGCAAAACAAAAGAAAACCGAAAAAAAATTTTTCCAGGCTATGTTTTGGTTGAGTTGGTGATGACTGATGACAGTTGGTATGTTGTTCGTAATACGCCAGGTGTGACGGGATTTGTCGGATCATCTGGTCATGGTTCCAAACCAACGCCGCTTTTATCTGAAGAAATTGAATCTGTGTTGAAAATGATGGGAATGACTGTTCATCCGATTGAAACTGATTTTGAATTGGAGGAGGTCGTTCGCGTTCGTGATGGTGCGTTTAAAAATTTCAGTGGCAAAGTAACAGGAATCGATCCGATGAAGATGAAATTAAAAGTAGAGGTAGATATGTTTGGACGTGAGACCTTAATTGAACTGGATTTTTCTCAGGTTGAAAAGGTTTGATTGACTCTAAATTCAAAAAGATATATAAGTTAGGCATCGGTGCAGTTTTTTTGCATAGTTTTTAAGAGCCATTGGGATGCTACATGGATCCAGTTGATATTTTTACTTATTTTCTAGAAAAAACTTGATATTGTTTTTTAAAAATGATAGACTTTTTGAGTCAGTGTATTCTGACGACATCAAAAACCGATTGTCTGGATTTCAGACATGGATAGTGGGAGGGTTCAAAACCCTAGTACCACATCACGGACTTATAGAGGAGGTGTGTCTCGTGGCGAAAAAAGTAATGAAGCTTGTAAAATTACAAATTCCTGCAGGAAAGGCAAATCCGGCACCACCTGTTGGACCGGCGTTGGGTCAGGCAGGAGTAAATATCATGGGATTTTGTAAGGAGTTTAATGCGCGTACAGCGGATCAAGCTGGCTTAATTATCCCGGTCGTAATTACAGTATACGAAGATCGTTCTTTCACTTTCATTACTAAAACTCCTCCAGCTGCAGTTCTTTTGAAGAAAGCTGCTGGTATCGAGTCAGGTTCTGGTGAACCAAATAGTAAAAAAGTTGCAACCTTGAAGCGTGATAAAGTACGTGAAATTGCTGTAACAAAAATGGAAGATCTGAATGCTGCCAGCGTAGAAGCTGCCATGCGTATGGTTGAAGGTACTGCAAGAAGCATGGGCATTGTAATTGAAGACTAATCACTGGATTTTTAAAGGTTGTGATTTGAATTTTTCGCAACCTTTGTTTCGTGGGAGGAAATTCCGCTAAAACCACATAAGGAGGATATAAAACAATGGCAAAAAGAGGTAAAAAATACTTAGAAGCTGCGAAAAAAGTTGAATCATCAAAAGCATATTCAGCAGATGAAGCAGTTGCATTGGTTAAAGAAACCAGTACAGTAAAATTTGATGCTTCTGTTGAAGTTGCCTTTCGCTTAGGTGTAGATCCGAAAAAAGCAGATCAGGCCATTCGCGGTGCGGTTGTATTACCACATGGTACAGGTAAAGTCCAACGTGTATTGGTATTTGCCAAAGGTGAAAAAGCGAAGGAAGCAGAGGCAGCGGGTGCTGACTATGTAGGCGATTCCGATATGATCAATAAAATTCAACAAGGTTGGTTTGATTTTGACGTGATCGTTGCAACGCCAGATATGATGGCTGAGGTTGGTAAATTGGGGCGTGTATTGGGACCCAAAGGTTTAATGCCAAACCCTAAAACGGGTACGGTTACATTTGATGTTGCCAAAGCTGTAAATGAAATTAAAGCAGGTAAGGTAGAATATCGTG
>ERZ1643249.2896-NODE-2896-length-15574-cov-6.923964_pt1 | contig 15574 bp, 21 predicted proteins | sample MGYA00579263_ERZ1643249 | MGnify/ENA primary metagenome ERZ1643249 (study PRJEB29033, sample SAMEA4952264) | chicken gut metagenome | biome: Broiler Chicken; feature: Gastrointestinal Tract; material: Caecum | place: Ireland | collected 2018 | study: Broiler...
ATTAAAGCACTGTAACCTCTGTTGAAAGGTCATAATTTACTGATATTCAAATTCTAATTTATCTTGCTCTATCAACTAAATTTATTTTTCATCTTTATCTTTCAATTTTAGGATTCAACCAAATACTAATCCTAAAGCTAACCCTCTGTTTATAAGCTGCTCTTCCATAGTCTGCATTTCTCGCATTTGTAGCCGGCAGTGCCCTGTCAATTATCTCGCATTCCTTTTTATCCATTTCAATCTGATCTATTTCCTTAATCTTCTGTCTTGTCACTTCATCCGCTTTCCGGTACTCCTCATCCCTACGCAATACTTCTTGTAAAGCTCGTTCTTTATACATTCTCTCAAGAAACGTTTCATTTGCATGATTTACAGCCGGATTTTCTCTGCTTGCTTCAATTAATTCCGAATCTGGTTCCTCATTATACTTTGCGACCGCCTTTTCAAATCTCATGCGTGTTAAACCTTGCGGTAAATACACAGGTGATGATTCGGCAGATTATTGTCACCGGATCAGGCTGATAATCTCCAAAACTGCCATGCACAGATTTCCGGCAAAATAAGAGATATGAAATCATGTGCCTTATGGCAGAGATTAATAAGTCGATAATAGATATATAGATTATTCAGGGAAAGGGGAATTGTATGAAAGTCGGAAACATAGCTTTGAGCAAAACAGACCGCGTATCTCATTTAGAATCAATAAAATCCGCCAAAAAATCTGTGTATGCAAATGAGGCGGGAAAAACAGTAACAGCAAATACCGATACGGCGGACATACATGAAACTGCCTGTATGGAAAATGACCTAAAGCAGTCTTTTAAGACACTTTTAGAACAGCTTAAACGAACCTGCCCTGAAATACAGTTTTTTATTCCCCCGGAAGGCAACACTGCGAAGAGAGATATTATTGCAGAGGCAGCCGGTAAAATGGGCGACGGATATCTTATATTCTTGTCTCAGGACTTCATGGACAGCCTATATGCCGGAGAGGAAAGCTATCAGCGCCTGACACAGGCACTCGTGGAAGCTGCAAAGCAGCTGGGCTCCTACGAATCTGGAACTATGGTTTTACTTGGCTCCGATAAAGCGGTATACGCAACTAAAAAATCTGACAGCAATCAAAAGATGCCTTTTCCCGGCGTCGCAGACAGCAGTTACACAACAAGCTGGAATGCAGATATGCTTCCATCACCAGCAGAACGAATGGTGCAAAAGTCTGCTCTGTTTTCTTCTAACCCTTATCGAACCGCAGGCGCCTATGCGCGCCTTGCGCACGCAAAGTCAAAAACAGAAGTTCAGACCGTTATGCAGGAGACAAGAAGAAATATCAGCACATTAAAAATAATGTCAGTCTTTGGCGATGAGAAAGAACGTCTAAAAGCAAAAAAAGCATTGAGGGCTTTACAAAAACTATTGTTGAGAGGACAAACAAAATTATACAGTTTTGATCAGGAAAAACTGACAAATATTCGGAGAAAACGGGCGCAGGAACAAGATCAGCGAGAGAAAGAACTGCAGGCTCAGCTAGAATTAAAACGGCGCCAGTTGTCCCGAAAGCTCAGAGATGGCGCGATACGAAAAGAGGGACAACTTGAAAGTCTTGAAATACCAGGATTTAAAAAACATCATTTAGGAAGAGAAAAACTCCGGGCGCTTTACGGAGTTCCACCTGTAATCAGCGCCCCTCCCACACCCGGCATCAGCGCCGCAGGCATGTCTTTTGAAACTGTAAGTTTCGGCGGTGAAGCTCTTCCTGCCGATATGCAGATAGCAGAAGTTGTTTCTTTTTAAATGGAAATGCTCCTCCAAAATATATTTCAGATAGCTAATAAACACGAAACCTGTCAGCCCTTGCGGCCGACAGGTTTTGCTGTTCCTAGATTTGCCCGGAATCCTCTTTGGACAAACTGCGGACAGTTTTTACAAATCAATCCTCCTGTCTCTGTAATAATACTTTCTGTCTCTCTCTCCGATCTCACGCATAACCCTGCACGGATTACCGACAGCCACGACATTTGCCGGGATATCTTTTGTTACGACGCTTCCCGCACCGATCACGGTATTGTCTCCGATCGTCACTCCCGGCACAATGATGACGCCGGCCCCGAGCCAGACATTTCTTCCGATATGAACAGGCAGATTATACTGGTATGCCTCCTCACGCAGTTCCGGAAGGATCGGATGTCCGGCTGTGGCAATCGTTACGTTAGGGCCGATCATCGTGCAGTCTCCCACATAGATATCCGCATCATCCACCAGCGTCAGATTAAAATTCGCATACACCTGTCTGCCAAAATGTGTATGATGTCCGCCCCAGTTCGCGTGGAAAGGCGGCTCTATGCAGCTGCCTTCTCCTATCTCTGCGAACATCTTCTTAAGCAGTTCCTGACGCCTCTGTCCCTCATAAGGCCGCGTCTGATTATAGTTATAAAGCAGCTCAAGACAGCCTGTCTGTTCCTCCATGATTGCTTCGTCTGTCGGTAAGTATAGTCTTCCTTCTTCCATCCTCCGGCGTTCCTCTTCAGGAGAACGCTTCTTCATAGTGTCTTCCATTTTTACTCCTGCCTTTATGATAATTTTTCTTCAGTTTACCATACTTTGGATTATTTTAGTCGCTTATTTTTCTTCATCTGCGCATCCCTGTGATCCAGGAACACACGCCCGGCATCCCACAGGGAGTTTGAAAAGCCCGTAACGGAACAAAGAAATTGTACTTAAGACTTTTTTAAGCGCTGATTTATAGATTTTCTTTTTCTTTTATAATTCACTCATACTTTTGTCACAATTACTCTCTATACTATGACTTAGATAGTTAATAACAACTATCTCCCCCTCATAAAGTTCAGGTACTGGATGGTGCCGTACTTTACTCTCATTCCTTTTAGATAACCATAAAAACATGAAAACCCGTCAGCCGCGAGGTTGACGGGTTTTCTCTGTCTTCAGGCTCACTCGCCTCCATACTCTTCCGTACAATGCTCATCGTCAAAATAGATCTCGAATGCCGATTCATCTCCATATTCTGCTTCAAGAGCACGCTTTAGTTCCTCATAGCTGTCCATCATGTGTTCCCGTTCGCTGTCTGTAAGCTTTTCCACTCTGTAATCATAGGCGAAGACATCGATATAGAAATCATAGATGTCCGTTTCCACAAAATCTTTCGCGGTGACTGTGTTCGCTGTAAACCAGGACTGTTCCCACAGTTCATCGTATACGTCCGGTTCCGGATTCCCGTCCCGGTAGGAAATCGAGACCCTCAGGCACTGTGCCTCATTCTCCGACAGTATCTTCTGCACGATCTCTCTGGACACTTCTTCCCCTGCCATCCCGAAGCAGATATCCATAAGCTGTTGGACAAGCGCCTGCTTCGTGGAATACCGATTCGGACTCAGCAGCCAGTATTTATCGCGGTTTACTCTCAGAGTATAATCCGTGATCTCCCAGATTTCCTGTTCTCCGTTCCTGCTGGTAAATTCGATATCCCAGTCCTTATATTTCATCGGTACATCTCTGGAAAATTCGGGATGCCTTCTGAAAGAGACGTACTCTTCATGGATCAGGCTCTCTTTTGTCTCATTGGAAATGCTCTTCCAGTTTCCCTCCCCGAAAAACCGGTCCAGTTCCGAACGAAATCTGACCGGCCAGTTTCTAAATGCGTAAACCCCCGCTATGATCCCTGCTGCCACGGCGAACAGAACCGCGATGACCATGATCCGTTTTACTTTTTTCATCTCACTCTCCATTCCGCGCTGCTGACGCGCCGTTACTTTTTGAGAAATGAAAAACTGTCCCCCTTTCTCTTCTCCTTGTGTTCCTCAGCTTTTTGTCTTTCTTTGATTGTATCGGAAGCGGGAAGATCTTTCAATCATACAAAACCATTTCTTTCCCAATTTCTTAATTCCCTTTTTAGAAATTTTCTTCTTTTATAATTTCATCATATTTTTGTCATATTTCCTGTTTATACTATGTATCAGATAGTTGATAAACAACTATCTCCCCCTCATAAAGTAATGACACCTTGCCAGGTGTCGAACTTTACTCTCATTCCTTTTAGATAACTAATAAACACGAAGCCCGTTAGCCCTTGTGGTTAGCGGGTTTTCGCCGTTTCCGGCTTTCCGCTTTAAGTGTTTGGGGCACCTTTCGGGCACCCTTATGTTATCCTCTGGAATGTTGCGGTGGTAGATAGTTGTTTGTAGAGTTGCTATATGATCTTTTTATAGAGTTCTTCCAGTTTATCCATGTCGGATTTTGCTTTATCACCCGTGACATGAGTGTAAATATCTAAGGTGATCGCTACGGAAGAGTGACCGAGATACTTCTGGACTGTCTTTGCTTCAATCCCTGCTTCAAAGCATCTTGTAGCAAATGTGTGCCGGAGGGCATGGGGATAAATATGCTCCATCGGTATATACTCTGTTTTCTCTTCCTCTGCCTTTTTCTTCCGATCCCTGTTGATCGCCTTTACAATCCAGTTCAGGGCTGACTGAAATGCAAATGAGGAAACCATCTTTCCATTACTGCTGACAAACACAAGATTTTCAAACCCCTTTTCCGGCTCCCATTTATCAGACGCTAACTGCATTTCCTTTTTCTGGATAAGCTGTCGTTTCAATGCTTTGTATACACTTTCCTGCATAGGAATCACCCGTTTACCGCTTTCTGTTTTCGGGCTTTGATATTTGAAAACATATTGCCCGGTTGAAAGGTCTTTCAGATAAACCAGTGTCTTATTGATCCTGATCTCCCTCTTTTTGAAATCAAGATCATCTTCTGTCAGCCCTAAGACTTCCCCGGCACGCATCCCTGTACCAAGAGCAACAACAATCAGATTCTCGTGCAGTCTTCCCTTTGCATATTTCAGAACTTCGCTCTGTTCTTCAACAGACAGAACACGGATCGGCTTTTTCTTTGTCTTAGGAAGTTCCACCCCGTCACAGGGATTAAAAGAGATAATCCTGTTATGTACTGCGTATTTGAACACAGCACTTAGAATATTATAAATATCCCGGATTGTTTTCGTGCTGTAATCATCGTCAGCCATGCTCTGAAACAAGTGCTCCAACAGCATCGGTTTGAAATCTACGAGCTTCTTTTTGCCGAGTTTTTTCTGTACATAATTCCTGTAACAATAATCATACCGGGCTAATGTGCTCTCTTTGATTGACTTTTTCTTGTGAGTATTCAGCCAGACATCAAACCATGCGTCTAAAGTCAGATTGTCTCCTTTTCCCCTGATCCCGTGCTTGACCTCATATTTGAGGTCTTCCATCTGCTGTATCAGTTCTTTCAGGTCTGCGTTATCCAGTGTATATTGTTCATTTCTGAATTTAAAACGTGCTCTGTATGTGCCGTTTGGTCTTTGCATAATGCCAGTAGGCAGTGTTTTTCCTTGCAAGTCCTTGCCCATTTTTACGCTCCTTTCTTCCGCAAGGACTATGCTTTAAACCTACTAATATTATAACATATTCCTGCGCACTATACAGCAATTACTTCATATTTGTTCATCAGATTATTGCCCTCATTCAGTCGTATGAACTCGTCTAAAACCTCTCTCCGAATCAGGATTTTCCTGCCGATCCGCATGGAGGAAATCTTCCCCCATGCAATCAGTTGACGCAGGTTTGTCCTGCCGATCCCGGTATATTCGGATGCTTCATTTACTGTCAGAGTTATCTTTTCATTCAACATCAGATCACCCCTTAAATCAGGCAAGATGAAATGTCCTTGCCTGCATGGAGTCCGGGTCTGACGGGTCAAACACAATCTCCAGAGTACACAGCTTTCTCTCGATCACTACACTGATCCGGCTGTGATCCACGAACTCCACGTCCAGTTCCTCGCTGATCCTGCCGTTATCCGAACTATAGTTGTAGTCAGTTACCACAGCACCCGGAACGTTATCTTTCAGGGATGAAAGTACGGGTTTCCTTGTCTCTCCGATCTGTCTGGTTAATGCAGTTATAAAATCCTCTAAAAATCTCTTATTCATCTTTCACGTTCTCCTCTTCGTATCTTTCTTTTAATGCATCCATGAACTCCATCGCTTTAAAATTGATATTTTTGTAGCTTACACTTTTATCATCATGAAGCGGAATGTTGCAGGATGCAAACACCCGGCATATTGCATATAACGTGAGATTTGAATACAGTACCTCGTCTGTATCACAATCTACTATGTCATACCGTTCGACAAAACCGGGATAGCGGTTTCCTTTATACCCTACAGGTCTGTTTTTCAGATAAGCGTTCATGTATGCTTTCAGCACCCTTTTAATACGCCACTGGGAGTAGGGGAGATAATCGTATCCCCTGCGGAATTTCAAGTTCCCGTTATCGTCTAACGGCACATCTATTTCCAGTTCCTGTTCTCTGTCTGTATAATTCTTTTCGTCCAAAATATCACCCCCTCTCTAATCCTTGAACGGTAATTCGTTCAATTCGTCTTTTGTTGCTTTATGAAATTCTGAATTGCGGTTCAGATATTTCTCTACTGAATCATATACGCTGATTGATCCGTCCTGCTTATAGGTACGAACCTCATGGATACGCCGGAGAAATGCTTTCCACGTTTCGGGATCATCTAGCTGTACGTTTTTATACTGCATTTCCAGATCCCAGTTTGACGTGAAGAAAATTGTTTCCGCACACATCACCTTATTGGCATACCGGGCAGGAAGTTCAATCGGGTATATATCGATGTAGCCGAGCATATCGCTGATCCGTAGCTGTGAACGGTATTCATCAAAGCACAGCACAGGCTGACAGGTATAGGAATCGAAGGGATGCTCATAATCATTCACCTTATATACTGCTGAATCGCCGTATTCATCTAACACGCTTCTTGTCTTGCCTGATCCCGTTACTCCGCTTATATAAATGACTTTCAGATTCAGACGGCGGGTGTTCTTATACTTCTCTGTAAGCATCGTAGTCCGCAGTCTGTCTATTGTCGTAAGATATGGGATCATATCAGGATTTTCAGCAATGATCTCGGCATTTGTCATGCCATCCTCTACCATGCGGTATAAATCCTGCATGAGAGTGTTTTTGCCTTTCGGGAACGGCTCGTTGCCCCATTCTTCATATGTGCCTTTGACGCTTGTCTCTGCCTTGTCAGTGTCTTTCCATTTCCCGGATTTCTTCACGTAAGCAATATTGCTTTGCGGTGTTCCTAACGCAGAATCAATGTGAGCGGATGGAAAATGTTTCTTAACAGTAGAAAAGCGGACACGGGAACTAAAGTATACATATACATGCGTATGAAATGTCTGTGTTTTCCCGCCGATCTCGTCAGCCATACAGAAGTATTCCAGTGTCGAGAAATTCTGAATCAGACATTTCTTTATCTCTGTATGGTCTGACCCGTGATCCAACGGATTATTGAACGTTATCAGGAAAGCGTGACGCTGTGGATCGGTTGCTTTTGTCATATGCAGTCACCTCTTTCTGTCCTGTCCTACTCTTCGTAGGACAGGGTGATCTTAATGTTGCGGACTGCTTCATGCTGGTCTGTAAACTCCGAGAGCCTTGAAAGCAATGACTTTTCAAGAGATTCGTAGCTTTCCAGATTCTCACCTTTAAAAAGCTGATAGTTTCTCTTTTTCGGCTTCGGAGCAGGAGCACTTTTAGGGGTATTCTCCGGCAGTTCCCCGTTCAGCCTTAGCTTTTTCATATCAGAGACAGAAATATTTTCTGAAACAAGTTTCTGCTGATCTTCTGTCATCTTTGCCATTTCAATCAACTGTGAAACAGAATAGCTCTGAAATTCCGGCTTGATCCCGGTACAGCACTTTGTCTCTTCATCAATCGAACCGAAGTTTTCGACCACTTTCTTAAATTCCGAACATCTTCCCCGGCTGATCCCGAATACACGTTTCGCAAAATTATAAATGTCTGAATCACCTAATATATCAAACCATTTTTTGACATATACGTTGTAAAGCGGGATCGCAATTCCGAGATAAGATTTCTGCATAGATAACTGTTCCTTATGTATCTGTCTGCATAATTCTTCAAACTGGTCTATCTCTTCGGGAGTGTGGTTTATCACATCTCCCCGAACTGCTTCAATGTCTTTGATAACAGGCAGTATATTCTCTGTTTTTACTGTCTCGTCCACGTATGCAGATGGAATCTGTTCAGTTGATCCCTTTTCCGGCTTCTCTCCTGTGACCTCTGCCTGTTTTCCAGTTGCTTTCTTCTTTGTCGCCATAGACTTCTTGACTGTCTTTTTATCATCTGATTTTATCTCCTTTGTTGCGTCTCCTGCTTTAGCTGTCGTGTCTTTCATCTCTGCTGATTCGTTCATAACTGTTTCCTCCTTAACTTCAACATTGCTTTTTACTTCTGTTTCTTTCTTCATAATAAGTACCTCTCTTTCTGAATTTCGTTCAGGTGTCTGAACTTTTATTGATATGTTTCTTTAAAGGAATTCCTTTATGTCCTGTGCACAATCATAAGATAGCATGGATTCTTTCTATAACAAATGAATCTTAATATCTCCCCCAAAACCTATACTGTTCGCTTTGTGCATGGGTGCGAACGGGCTGTAAGGCTGTAAATACGGGGGTTTTTTCTTGTTTGTTCACAGGGGGTAATACTTACCCCCTGTGAACCCGGATTCCTTACCGCCGACCGGGCTACTGCCTTGCGGCATCCGCCCCGCCCGGCGGTCGGAGATCCGGCTGGCAGGAAAGATAGAACCGCAGATCCCGGCACATTACATCCGGGTTCTTAATCAACGGAACTATGATCTCCTGAACCGACTCCTGACCATCGATCAGGGCGAGCGCCTGACCGGGTTTATAGTCCGCTGTCGGATTCTCTTCTAATTCACTGGAAAAGCCCAACATGCGGAACTGTTCAGCAGAGCACCGTCCAAAGGAGAGGACTGCCTGAAACTGCTCCCGACTGCCGGAAGCAAAGTTTGTTGCATCTGCCCTCTGGACGCAGAGCACGATTCCCATATTTAAGCCACGGGAGACGGCAAGCAGTTCGCCTACCTTTGACATGATCTCTGTTTTCAGCTTCTTAGACTGCGTTTCTGCATAGGTCAGCAGACCGAAATACTCTTCAATGAATAAAGTGTAATGCTTCTTTAGCCTGATCCGCCTGTTCCTGATCTCTGTGAAAAGATCATAGTAGTCAAGAATCATCTGCACCGCATCCGATCCCGAAGCATAAGCGGGTACGCCCTCAAAGGCTTCGTATTCTTCACCCGCTTTGTAATCCGATATATATACTGCGCTTTCCCCGGATGAAAGCATCTGCCAGAGATACCACCGGGCGGAAAGGCTTTTTCCCGAGCCGGACTTCCCGGCTATCAGGAGACTGCTTGTCTGTTTTGCCAGTGTGATACTGACAGGCACTTTCAAGCCGTACTCCCGATAGTCAGACTTCCGATACCCTAAGACCATCCGTTCTCTCCTGTGTCTGCGGATCGTTCCGGCACTGTCTCGGTCAAAGGTTCAGCCGCTACAGGATCACCCACAGACTCCACAGCAGACTCTTTCTGCCTGTCGAGAAAGCGTTTCCCGGCTTCGGAAAGGGGAACTGCAAAATAGAGACGTGTCGGCGATGCCACACGGATATAAACTGCCACCTGACACCCCCGTGTTCTCATGAAGTAGTTCTCAATGACATTCCGGCAGATCGTTGCAGTCTGCTCATATGTAACATCTTTATACCGCCCAACTAAACCCACAGCTTTTATGTCAATCCATGAAATGCCGTTTGCGTTCGGGATATAGCTTGCCAGTGCCGGAGTGTCATAAGGGTGATCCTTAAGGTTATCTACCAGATCAAGAGTCTCCTGATCGGTGAGCATATAGGTCATGTCTATGGTCTGATCCGTCAGCAGTTTCTCGACCACCTTTTTATAAATGAATTTTGAAAGGGAAATGAGCGGATCAAACACCAGATGTACCATGAATGAAACGCCGTCTTCCCACCGTTCCGTACTCTCGGGATAGAGACGGTATATCACATAGCCCCCAATCATAGAACCGCAAATACACAACAGTACAATAATAATGAAAGTATCTACTATCATCTCAATGACTCCTTTCTTTTGAGGGGGCTTATCGCCCCCGTTAAACCTATTTGTCTGTTACACGCCGTACTGCATCAGCTTTAATGCTGTCTTCGATTGACTTTGTACGTTCGCTGTAATACGGTTTTATCACCGCATTATCAAACTCGACAAAAACTTTTCCCCCAGCCTGCTGTAATTCAGTTAAGGCTTCTGGAGTAATCAGAGGCTTGTCCTGTTCAACCAGAACATGTATCTGATCAAAAGTCTCTGTATTCGTCACCGTATACACATATCCGGCTACCTGATCCGTTTTCTGTCCGTTCAGATATCTGAACCGAACCGAAATTGAATTCAGATAATATTTCGTATATGGGATTACGGCTAAGAGTTCAATCAGCATTCTTACTATTAAAGATGCCACAGCTTTTCCTCCTTTCCTTGCCGGAGAAAATGTTGTATAATCTTATTTGAGGACAGATCATTGCAACATTTTTCCTATTTTATTCAATTGTGTTGTAGTGGTTGCCCCCGCCCTGCGGGGGTATTTTCAATGGACATATCATCACCTCCCTGTTTGTTCGTTCCCTTACATCTTATATGAGGTGGTGTTCAATGTCTTTGGCATAAAACTCACATATATGCACAAGATATTTGGCACTACGACTTACTTGATAACCGTTCAACTAATGTATCAATTAACTCTTTATCTTTTTTGGTCAAAGATGAATATTTTATAAATGTTTCATCTTTCTCCGTTCCCCCGAAAATAACTTCATATGGTATAGAAAATTCCTCATGAATTGCTTTCAATACGCTCATTGATGGCATACATCGTCCATGTTCATAGTTATCTATCGTATTTCGTGTAACGTCCAATTTCCTTGCTAACATTTCTTGACTAAATCCTTTTTCATTACGAAGTTTCTTAACCACATTACTAATTCGTTCCGTATCTGTCACAGGTCTTACCTGCATCAGCGCTGATACTTTTCCTTTCTTGTTTGTTCCCCGGAGACAATTATACAGTACAACTTTCAATAGATAATTGCCGTAGATGTCTCCATTTCCCCCATACCAGAAAACGAATAAATCAGCGCATAAAAAAAAAGACCCTTTCGGGTCTTAAATATCTGCGTTACTCTGACAACATAGAATTGTATTCATCTAACAGCTTCACAATCGTTTTTCCTGATGTCTTACTGGGATCTTTTACAGACTGCTTGTCAGTCCGGGCATACTCCTTTCCCTTTGTACTATTATCAGAGAAGTGGGCGAATGTAAAGCGGATTGCGAAACGGAGTTTTTGGGTATTCCGATTCACCAGAGCATCATCTATCATATAAACAAGATATTCCATTGTGTTTCTGCCGAGCATCTCCAACAGTTCCGCATTTGTCTTTTCAGAATAGGCTCTGTCAACATGGTTTTCTTTCAACTCATTATTACGCTCCGGCTTCTGCGGCTCTGTGATTTTATATCTGTCTTTCACCTGTGATGCCCCGCTGTGATCCCGGGCAGTACGCACTATTTTTTTGATAAGGTTTGTCGACAGCTTTATCTCTGGAAAAATTTTATCTAAATCGCACCATTTCATATCAGCAAACTCTTCGTTCCAGTCGACTATATAGGCTGTTTTCTTATCCTCTTTTGAATATGAATTTTTCCAGTCGTTAAACATTTTTTCTACTGTATCCAGATTTGCCATAATGGTCTGATATTGTTGTTCATCTTTTAAATATTTCTTTATCTTGCCTTTCTCTTTTTTCAAAATCAATATCTGTTTATTTAAAGTGTCAAACAATCTAAGCCGATCGAGTTCGGAATAATAGTACAACTGAAAATCGGGATCAATTTCGTTAAATTCATTTTCAAAGAAAAGATTGATTGTATTTGCCAATTCTTCATCAGATACAGACTGTAAATAATTTTCTAATTCTTTTGCTTCATCCATTCTACAGTACCTCTCCTTTTCCGTTCAGACGTCCGAACTTTTTATCGGTTGACTTCTTTCTTGTTCGTGCGACCGAGCAGATAATCAACGGAAACATTATAATAATCTGCGATACTAATAAGAATTTTTAACGGGATTTCTCTATCTCCACGCTCATAATGTGAATACGCTCTTTGACTGATATTTAATATCAATGCCAAGTCGGTTTGGTTCATATCATTATCTTCTCGTAAACCTTTGATTCTTTCCATGTTCATAATCTGCACGTCTCCTATAAGACGATTATATCCAGAGCAAAATGTTCTATTGACTTTTAGAACAAAATGGGCTAACATTAAAAAGGTGAAGAAAATGAAATTCAGATTGATGTCAGAGGACATGACAGAAGAAGAGATTAGAACAGCCTTTCAGATCATCTTACCGTTCGGGAAAATATTGGATTATGAAAAGCATCCGCAGACAAATTACATTTCAGTTCGGTATGTGATACCGGAAGAAAATCCGAAAGAGCATGAAATGAATCTCCTGCCAGATGATGTTTATTTGAATTGTGAAAGTTTAGGCGGGGAAAAGATACTGGAAGAGGGAACGGTACTACATCGATACAGACAATTTAATGTTGCAAGAGGATATAGTGAAATATGGTTGAATAATCCTTATATATAAAAATCCTCTGCCATAAAATGACAAAGGATTTTATAACTTATTCATTTGAGGAATGTTCAGCAATCCATTTCTTTAAAATAAGATTGATATATTGGCTAAAATTCCGTTCATCCTTTTCGGCTAATTCTTTAATTTGATTAACCACATTTTCATCTAATGTAATGCTTACTTTTGTTTTTAATGGTTTCATACTACACATCCTTTTTCTGTAATATACCACTAAGTTATATTTAGTATTGAAAAGTAGGATAAAGTAGTATAAAATAGGATATGATTCAAACTTATCAATAAATAAAAATACATATTTTCAAGGAGGAAATAAGAAAATGAAACGTAAAGTAGTGCTTGCACTGATAGCGACTTTAGCGCTGACGGTGGGAAGTATTGGAACTGTATTTGCTATGAATAACAGTCAGGGGATTACAATTCAGATCTCTGAATTAAGTAATCACGAGCATGTTTGGGGTGCTGAAGAGTGGGTGGTAGACAAAGAAGCTTGGACAGAGACCATTGATCATCCTGAAGAGGGTCACTATGAGACAGTAACCATTACGGATAAAGAGGCTTGGGATGAGCCAGTATATGATTACTGCACAGTCTGCAATGTATGCGGAGAAATCATCGGATCAAACTATCTCGGCATCCATGACACTCTGGATGATCACTACGCAAAAACGGGATGTGCAGCTAACCAGGGGTATACAGGAAATGTCCAGAAGCAGGTTGATACAATTCATCACCCAGCAGTAACTCACGAGGAGCAGCAGTGGGTAGTAGATAAGGAAGCTTGGACAGAAACGATCGAGCATCCAGAAGAGGGGCATTACGAGCATACATGTACTGACTGTGGTGAAGTTCAGAACAGCGAGACCGGAGAGGTTATAACGCCGGGAAATCCGACTGATCCAGAAACACCGGGAACAGACGATCCGACTACAGAAGAACCGGAAACACCAGATAACACAACGGATACAGGCGAGAACAAGGATCAGCAGAATGATAACAAGACAGCAACAGCAGACAAAAGTGAAAAAGCTGATACTACTGTAACTGTATCAACTGAAAAGAAGTCACCGAAGACAGGAGACAGTGCAAGCCTAATCTATCTTGCTACTCTTGCCGGAAGTGCTGTTACTGGCAGTACTTCTTTTGGTCTCAGGAGAAAATTTAAGAAATAATTACTACATAAAGCAATGAGGATTAAAAATGTCAGGCATAGGAATTATTATATTAATAGCACTAATTATTTTAATTTGTATTGTCGCGCTAATTATTGCCGTTATGCGTAAATACGGAATAATTATTGGACTGTTAGTGATACTGTGGCTTGTTGTAGAATTATTAAATATACTTGCTACAGTATACGCCAAAGCTTAATACACTTATATGATTAAAGAGGGGTTCAGATGAATGAATCTCTCTTTTCTTTTGTGTACCATTCCGTCACCCCTAAAACAGTGATTTTAGAAGCAAATATAAAAAGCATATTTGCATCTAAGCAAAATCACTTGCCCCTCTGCCCATCTCCCATAGGGGAATCAAGTTAGTCTATGCTGTAGTGTGTTGGGGGAGATTTTCTGATTTATAGACAGGACGCTTGCACAGACACCCCACTGCCCCATGGGTTCCCGGTGCTCTGTGCATCCGCTTTGCGGAACGCTAGATAATGGATAGGCAAACAAAGAAATGCACTCTTCTGATCCGGGGCACTTTGGGGCACTTTTGGGGCACCCTCGGGCAACAAATTATGATAAACTATGATATAACCGAATTAAAAAAAGCCCGTATTTTCGGGCGTTGTAACACATTATGATAAGTTATGGTTTAACAGCATAGTCTCTCATTCCTTTTAGATAACTTATAGAACGACAAGAACCCGTCAGTTTTACTGACGGGTTCTTGAATGTTTAAAAATAACCCTATTACATATGTTCTTCCAGCCATGCAGCCAGATCTTCATACACCTGCTGCCTGTCTGTCTCATTCAGTATCTCATGGCGGTCTCCTGTATAAAGCCTCAACGACACATCCTGTATCCCTGCCGCGCGGTATTTCTCATAAACCTTGCGGACACCTTTTCCGAAGTTCCCCACCGGATCGTCCGCGCCGGATACGAACAGAAGCGGAAGATTCTTTGGAATCATGTATACGCTCTCTTTTCTCTGCATACTGATCATACCTGAAAACATACTGTAATACGCATTCACTGTGAACATGAAGGAACAGAGCGGATCTGACACGTAAGCCTCCAGCTGTTCCCTGTCGCTGGTCACCCAGTCTGCCCGGGTGCGCGCAGGCCTAAACTTTTTATTAAAAGGCCCGTTTACCATCTTATCCACAAATTTACTCCGGTAATGCCAGCCGCGGAAGACTGCCAGCAGATGACAGAGACGTTTTCCCATCAAAAGCTGGGACTTTCTGTGATCAGACACAACCCCCATCAGCACTGCTCCGCTTAAGCCGTTTCCGTACATCTGAATATACTGACGCAGAAGCGATGAGCCCATGCTGTGCCCGAGCATGAAATACGGCACATCCGGATATTTCTTCATTGTCCTCTGGCGTAATGTGTGGATATCTCCTATCACACAGGCATTTCCATATTTTGCATTGAAAAAACCATACTCAGACTTCGCTTGAATGGATTTCCCGTGCCCGAGATGGTCATTTCCCACGACATACCAGCCCTGATCGCAGAGATACTGTGCGAACTCATCGTATCGTTTAATGTATTCTACCATTCCGTGGCAGATCTGAAGAACAGCCTTTACCTCTCCTTCGGGTTTCCACTCCATAGTATGGATCTCTGTGTTGCCGTCCTTTGATGGGAAATAAAACTCGTCTCTCATGTTTCTCACTTACCTGTCATCCAAATTTATGTATTCTCGGTATGGTGCGAGCGGCTTATACGCCGGACG
>ERZ1643249.2898-NODE-2898-length-15572-cov-5.145904_pt1 | contig 15572 bp, 9 predicted proteins | sample MGYA00579263_ERZ1643249 | MGnify/ENA primary metagenome ERZ1643249 (study PRJEB29033, sample SAMEA4952264) | chicken gut metagenome | biome: Broiler Chicken; feature: Gastrointestinal Tract; material: Caecum | place: Ireland | collected 2018 | study: Broiler...
AGACAGCTATTGATGCCTTCGGCAGCATTGACGTGCTTGTAAACAATGCGGGATTCGGCTTGTGCGGAGATTTTACGGAAACAGATGAACAGCGTGAGTTTTCTATGCTCGATCTAAATGTGCGCGCCGTACAGTTTTTTACCAAACGGTTCATACGGCAGTTTGTGGAAAAAGGCTATGGCACGGTGTTAAATGTAGCGTCTTCTGCCGCTTTTTTGCCCGGCACAGGGATGGCGGTCTATTATGCGACCAAAGCGTATATCCTTCGTCTTAGCGAAGGGATCAGCGGGGAACTGCGGGCAAAGAAGCACAATGTGACAATAAGCGTGCTCTGTCCCGGCCCGGTGGATACGGATTTTTCGGACACGGCTCACGTCCGGTTTGCCGTACGCGGGATCTTGCCTGAAAAAGCCGCCGAGGCGGCGGTTTCCGGTGCATCACACGGGAAATTGGTCATTATACCGGGCTTTTCAATGAAAGCTATCCATTTCCTTGAACGGTTTTTACCGGAAAAGGCGTTGGTATGGTTTACGGGAAAATTTCAGCAAAGAAATGAAAGGACAAAGGGAGGAAAACAGCAATGATCAAACCAATTATCACAACAAAAGACGCCTTTTGGCAAGAGGGGTCCCCGGTCGAAGGGCCGGCAGATACGCAACTTCTCATTTCCGATGAAACACAGCAGAGCTTTCGCGGTTTTGGCGGCTGCTTTAATGAAATCGGTGGGGCGGTTCTGCAAAAGCTTTCTACAGAAAAAAAGCAAGAGGTGTTGTCTCTTCTATTTGGCGAAGAGGGCTGTGGCTTTACAATGGGACGGCTGCCTATTGGTGCAAGCGACTATGCGCTTTCGTGGTACAGCTATGATGAAACGGATGGAGATTATGAACTGAAGGATTTCTCCATTGCGCGCGATCGGATGTATCTGCTTCCCTATCTGAAAGATGCGCTTGCACTCTGTCCGGATATGCATTTATTCGCTTCTCCGTGGAGTCCGCCGACCTGGATGAAAACAAAAAAAGCCTGCAATTTCGGGCGCCTTTGTGATGACGAAAAGACGCGCAAGGCATATGCGCAGTACTTTTTAAAATACCTTGCCGCTTACCGGAAAGAGGGCGTGCGAATCGAACAGATCCATGTCCAGAATGAACCGGTCGCAGACCAGAAATTCCCGTCTTGTGTGTGGGAGCCATCTCTTATGCGGGATTTTATTAAAGAGGATTTAGCTCCTGCATTCCGCGCAGCCGGCGACGATACGGAACTTTGGTTCGGCACGATCAATGAAGGATCTTTTGATCGCTATGTAAATATCGTATTAGCCGATAATCAGACGCGTGCATGTTTAAAAGGCGCCGGTTTCCAATGGGCGGGGAAATATGCGATTGCGCGTACGCATCAGGCATATCCGGAACTTCGCCTGATGCAGACAGAGAATGAATGCGGAGACGGCGAAAATACCTTTGAATATGCGGAATATGTCGCGTCTTTGCTGTTCCACTATTTGAAAAACGGTGCAGAGGCATATGTTTACTGGAATATGGTGCTGCCTGAAGGCGGCGAGAGCACATGGGGCTGGAAACAGAATGCTATGATTACCATTCTTCCTGATTCCGATACATATCGATTAAATCCGGAATTTTATATCATGCGGCATTTTTCTGCATTTATAAAACCAGGCGCCGTTATCCTAAAAGCGGAAGGCGGCCTTTCCCCCAACAGCATATGTGCTAAAAATCCGGATGGGACGGTTGTAGTTGTTGCCGCCAATACGCTGGATGTCGTCCGTAAGGCGGATATCGCGTATGGAGAAAAACATGTCACATTGGAGATGCCGCCGCACTCGGTTTTGACGGCACAATTTGAGGCATAAAAGGGATGAAAGGCGTAATTTTTGATTTGGATGGTACACTTGCAGACACACTTTCTTCTATCGCTTATTTTGCCAATCTTGCCCTTGCAAAGAGCGGGCTTCCCGAAATCCCGAAGGAAGAGTACCGCTATCTGGTTGGGAATGGCGCCAAACGACTTGTGCACGGGATGCTGCGGTCAGTAGGGGCCGATACGGAAGAAAATTTCGCGCGGGTAGCACCGCTTTATAATGATGGATATGACGCAGACGCGCTTTATCTCACCAAACCATATGATGGGATTGTGGAACTGTTGGACCGGCTGCGCCGGCACAATGTGATAACAGCAGTGCTTTCCAACAAGCCGGATCGTACAACGCAGAAAATCGTAAAGGCTTTGTTCGGTACGCGTATCCTGTATTGCCGGGGACAGCGCGATGATACGCCGCGGAAACCAGATCCTGCGGGAGCATACCGGCTTTTGGAGGAAATGGGGATTCAGCCGTCCGACTGCACTTATGTGGGGGATACCAAGACAGATATGTTAACCGGAAGAGCGGCCGGCCTCTACACGCTGGGCGTGCTGTGGGGATTTCGAGATCGGATGGAACTGGAAGAAAACGGTGCAGACCGGATTGTTGCCCATCCTTCCGAAATTGGAGATATCATTTTAAATGAAAGGACGGAGCTGCCGTGAGATTTACAAATGGATACTGGCTTATTAGGGATGGAATGCAGCTGCAATTTCCGAAAATTGCATATGACAGCCGCGTAGAAGCTGGAAAACTGACAGTTTATGCACCCTGCATGACGATGGAGAACAAAGGGAACTGTTTGAACGGTGGAACCATCACCATTGAATTCACCGCGCCGCGCAACGACATCATAGAGGTGCATGCATATCATTTTAAAGGTGCGGTGCCCAAAGGGCCGGCTTTTTCTATAAACCGAACCAAGGCAGATGTCCGGATCGAGGAGACGGATAAGGAGCTTGTGTTTGCAAGCGGGGATACGTCTGTGAGGATAACCAAGCATCCGGCTCCTTTCGCCATGCGTTTTTACTATAAAGAAACACTTTTGACCCAGAGTTTGGACAAAGCGCTTGGATATGCGGTTTATAAAGGCAAAACGCCATATATGAAAGAGGAACTCACTCTATCTGTCGGAGAATATGTTTATGGATTAGGAGAGCGCTTTACTGCCTTTGTGAAAAACGGGCAATCTGTGGAGATAGCCAACCGTGATGGCGGAACCAGCAGCGATCAGGCGTATAAGAATATCCCCTTTTATCTTACCAACCGCGGCTATGGCGTATTTACTATGCAGCCTGAGGATATCTCGTATGAAATTGCAAGCGAGAAGGTGAACCGGGTACAATTTTCGGTAGAAGGGGAATCCCTTTCTTATTGCGTAATCGGCGGAGGCAGTATGAAGCGTACGCTTGCGCTTTATACCGATCTGACCGGAAAACCGGCGCTGCCACCGGCATGGTCGTTTGGATTGTGGCTTTCCACATCCTTTTTGACGGATTATGACACGGATACGGTAACGCACTTCTTGGATGGAATGGAGCAATCGGGCATACCGGTAAGTGTATTCCATTTTGATTGTTGTTGGATGGAAGAATTTGAGTGGTGCAACTTTAAGTGGAACCGTCATACTTTTACAGATCCGGAGCGCATGCTGAAGGATATACATACGCGGGGGATCCGGGTCTGCGTTTGGATCAATCCCTATATTGGGCAGAAATCACCTTTGTTTGACGAGGGGCTGGAGCACGGCTATTTCCTGCAAAATCCAGACGGTTCGGTGTATCAGCGCGATGAATGGCAATCCGGTACGGCGCTTGTCGATTTTACGAATCCGGATGCCGTAAAATGGTATCAGGATCATCTTGAGCGCTTGCTGGATATGGGGGTCGACTGCTTTAAGACGGATTTCGGGGAACGGATTCCGACGACGGTCAGCTATTTTGATGGTTCGGATCCCAAAAAGATGCACAACTACTATGCGGAACTATACAATCGCGCCGTCTTTGAACTTTTGGAACGCAAACGCGGGAAAGGGGAGGCGGTTGTCTTTGCCCGAAGCGCAACTGCTGGGACGCAGAAATATCCGGTCCACTGGGGAGGGGACTGCGTTTCAACGTACCCTTCCATGGCGGAGACTCTCCGCGGCGGCCTTTCCTTTGCCTTGTCGGGTTTTGGATACTGGAGCCATGATATCGGCGGATTTGAAGACGGGACTTCGGCAGACCTTTACAACCGATGGACGCAATTTGGGCTATTGTCCAGCCACTCGCGCTACCATGGTTCGGGCGCATATAAAGTCCCGTGGCTGTTTGGAGATTCCTGCGTTGCTGTTGCAAGGAAGTTTACCCGCCTCAAGCTCTCCCTGATGCCCTATTTGTTTACGCAAGGGTGTGATACCAGCCGCACCGGTATCCCGATGATGCGGCCGATGGTCTTAGAATTTCCGGAAGACGAGACATGTGCATTTTTGGATCGCCAGTATATGATGGGGGACAGCCTTTTGGTCGCACCTGTCTTTGCAGAGGACGGAAGCGTTTCTTATTATCTGCCCAAAGGTGTGTATACCAACTTATTAACTGGGGAGAGAAAAACAGGCGGAGCATGGTATAAAGAAACATACGATGAACTGACAATGCCGCTTTTTGTACGGGACAATACAATCTTGGTAACAGGGCGTGACGACTGTGCAGAATACGATTACGGGAAAGATGCGCTTCTCCACCTCTATGAGATTGCCGATGCACGGACAAAAGTGTGTTCGATGAAGGGCAAAATCTGTGCACAGACTGCGGCAAAGCGTTCGGGAAGTACGCTGTCTATTATGCTGGATGGATTTTCCGGATGCACGACGCTTGCGGTACACGGATACGCCGTTGTGTCTGCGGAAGGAGCAGCGATTCTTCGTACAGAGAAGGATACCGTCTATCTCTGCGCACAAAAAGATGCTATTACACTAAAACTAAAGTGATAAAATGAAGAAAGGGAAAAGGAGAGATGGTCATGACCGTTAGGGAAGCAGCGGAAAAGCTTGAAAAGCTGGAACAGAAGCTGAACGCTTATAACCATGCAATGGGTGTGATGTATTATGACAGTGCAACTGCTGCACCTGCTGGGAGTGCAGCCGGACGCGGCGAGACGCTGGGGGTTTTGAGCGGCACATACTATGAGCTGTTTGCCGCGCCGGATGTCGGGGTATTGCTTGAGACGATCCTTTCAAACCGGGATGAAATCGATACATTGACGGCTAAAAAAGCCGAAATCATGAAGCGGGATTACGATGAGACGAGCAAAATACCGCAGGAAGAATACGTGGCCTTTACAAAGCTGTGCAGCGATGCGGAAAATGTCTGGCACCGCGCGAAAAAAGAAAACGATTTTGCCGCTTTTGCGCCGTACATCGATCAGATTGTAGAAACGTTGATCCGTTTTGCAGGATATTACGGCCCAGGACAGGATCCCTATGATGTCTGGCTTTCACAGAATGAACGCGGCTTAACGCAAAAAACGCTGGATGCATTTTTTGAGAGCCTGCGTGGAAAAATAGTGCCGCTTCTGCAAAGGATCCAGGCAGAAGGGATCGAAATTGACGACAGCTTCCTGCATCAGGAATATCCGATTGAAAAGCAGAAGGCGTTTTCCGATTATCTCATGCAGGTGATGCAAATCGATCGGAACTACTGCGCCATCGGCGAAACGGAGCATCCTTTTACAACGAATTTTAACAAATATGATGTGCGGATTACGACGCATTACTATACGGATCATCCAGAATTTTCAATGTATTCTGTGATCCATGAAGGCGGACATGCGCTTTATGAACTGCACACAGGGGATGAATTGATTGGTTCCTGCCTTGCTACTGGAACAAGTATGGGCGTCCACGAAAGCCAATCCCGGCTGTTTGAAAATATGGTTGGCCGCAGCGAAGCGTTTATTTCCTACATTTTCCCCAAAATGCAGGAGATCTTCTGGCCGCAGCTTCAAAACGTAACGGCGCACCAGATGTATCTGGCTCTGAACAAATGCGAACCTTCCCTTATTCGGACGGAGGCAGATGAACTTACTTACGCTTTGCATATTATGGTGCGCTATGAGATTGAGAAAAAATTGTTCAAAGGCGAAGCGAAAGCCAAGGATCTGCCCGGCCTTTGGGCAGAGATGATGCGCGCCTATTTAGGGATTGAGGTGCCGGATGATACGAGCGGCGTCTTACAGGATTCTCACTGGAGCAATGCGCAGATGGGGTATTTTCCGTCCTATGCGATCGGCAGCGCGTACGCCGCTCAGTTTGTCGCACATTTAAAGCGCGATATCGATATGGAAAAGGCGATTTCTTCGGGGAATTTGAAGCCTGTGGAAGATTGGCTCTGTGAAAAGATTTGGCGTTTCGGGCGCGGGATGGATCCGGAAGAAATTTTGCTAAATGCATGCGGCGAGCCGTTCAACCCGACATATTATACCGATTATTTGGAAGAAAAGTTTTCTGCGATTTACGGGTTAAAGTGAAAACGCCAAAAAGCGGTTTAGTGCATACAATAAAGAAAAAAGCGTTGCAAAGGCGCGCCGGGCCAATTCATTCCCGGCGCGCCTTTGCAGACTGCGCGGATGGGATTCGCACGCAGAGGGGCGGGAAAGGAATCCGCCCGGCTTTTTTAAAAATATATTCCCGTGTATATTGACACGCGTTTTTGTCGTACATATAATAATACAAAACGTGTACGTACACGCCTGATAAGGGCGAAGGAAGGGGATTGTTATGGTTTATACCGGGAAACAGCTGAAGGAAATCGTTTTTCCTCTGGGTGGGATTGGGACAGGCTCAATCGGACTTGCCGGGAACGGGTGCCTTGTGGATTGGGAAATCTTTAACCGGCCCAATAAGGGAAGCATCAATGGATACAGTTGTTTTGCTGTAAAAGCAGAATATCCGGATGGAAGATCTTCAACGCGGGTTTTGCAGGGGGATTGGACAAAAGATTTGATCGGGAAATATTCAAAAGCGAAATTCCATGGCTATGGATACGGTCCGCACAGCGCTACGATGTGTGGTTATCCACATTTCAAAAAAGTAAAATTTGATGGGACATTTCCAATTGCAACACTTACATTTGAAGATGACCATTTTCCTGGAAAGGTGATAATGAAGGCCTTCAACCCATTTATTCCGTTGGAAACGGATGACTCCAGCATTCCAGCGGCGTTTTTTGAGATCAAGATAATAAGCAAGGCAGACGATATCCGGTATACGGTCATCCTTTCCGTTGCAAATCCTTTTGAAGAGTCTGTAAACCAAAAGATATCGAACGGCCCATATACGGCAATCCAGTTGATGTATTATGGGAAAAAGCCGTCCGATAAGGAATATGGTGATATAACGGTTGCGGTTGATTGCAAGGATGGGCTTTATCAGGAATACTGGTACCGGGGCGGCTGGCAGGATGGGGTTACGACCTTTTGGCGCGACCTCAGCGACGGTTCCTTTGAGAACCGGCGGTACGCTGAACCCGGAAAAGGCGACGTCTGTTCTGTTGGTGCAAGCAAAGCACTTCGGTCCAAGGAAAGCACAGCATTTCGCTTTGTGATCTCATGGAACGTGCCCAATAACTTTAATTACTGGGATCCTTATAAGGATACAGACGGAAACGATGTCACTTGGAAAAATTACTACGCAACCTTGTTTGCCGATTCTGCGGCATCCTGTCTCTATTCACTTGACAACTGGGAATCGCTGTATGAAAAAACCAGCCGCTTTTGTGAAGCGCTTCATGCATCAACATTGGATGGGGCAGTCCTTGATGCGGTCTCTTCGACCATATCTGTGCTGAAATCCCCAACGGTGCTGCGGTTAGAAGATGGATCCTTTTACGGATGGGAAGGGGTACATGAGCAGGAAGGCTCGTGCGAAGGGACCTGTACCCATGTTTGGAGTTACGCTTATGCGCTGTGTTTTCTTTTTCCTGACTTGGAGCGTGGCTTGCGCGATACGGAATTCCGGTATGATACCGACGAGGACGGAAGAATGTATTTTAGGACGGCGCTTCCGTTGGGCAGAGGATATGTGGTGCAGCCCCCTTGTGTTGACGGGCAGATGGCCATGGTTATCAAATCGTATCGGGAATGGAAAATCAGCGGGGACAATGATTGGCTAAGAGAACACTGGGGCGATATCAAGAGAATATTAGAGTTTGCTTGGAATGAAAAAAACACATTCGAGTGGGACAGGGATCACGACGGCGTTCTTGAGGGCAGGCAGCACCATACGTTGGATATGGAGCTTTTCGGCCCGTCGGCATGGCTTCAGGGAATGTATTTGGCGGCATTGAAGGCCGCTGCGGAAATGGCACGGTTTTTAGGAGACGATCAAAAAAGCGAGGAGTATACTGCGCTGTTTGAACAAGGCTACCGGTGGACGAGGGACAATCTTTTCAATGGAAAATATTTTTATCACAAGGTAGATTTAAAGGACAAAGGATATACTGCACACTTCGGCTGCCCTCAGTATTGGAACGAGGAAAAAGAACAGTTAAAATATCAGATAGGTGAAGGATGCGAAATCGATCAGATGCTTGGCCAGTGGCATGCAAATATCTGCGGGCTGGGTGACATTTTTGATAAAGGACAACGGCGAACCGCGTTAAACAGTATGATGCAAAACAATTTTAAGACGACGCTTCGAGATTTTGCCAATATGTGGAGGATTTTTGCGTTAAACGATGAAGGCGGCACGATTATGTGCGACTATCCGGAGGGCAGCTATAAACCGATTATCCCAGTCCCTTACTGCGAAGAATGTATGACGGGATTTGAATATGCTTTTGCAGGGTTGTTGATCAGTGAAGGATTTGTAGAAGATGGATTGAAAGTTGTGTGTGCCGTTAGGGACAGATATGATGGGGAAAAACGCAACCCTTGGAATGAGATTGAATGTGGAAGCAACTATGCAAGGCCGATGGCAAGTTTTGCGCTTTTGCCGCTGCTGAGCGGCTTTGAATTTGATCTGCCGGAAGGGCATATTGGATTTTCGCCAATAATCCATGGAAACTTCAGATGTTTCTGGAGCCTTGGCACCGGATGGGGCGATTTTATAAAAACAGAGGCAAGCGATCAAATTGTCCTTGCATCAGGCTATCTTGAACTGAAGAGCATGACGTTAGGCGGAATCGGGACGGTCAGAAGTGTTTTTGCCGACGGAAGAGAAATCCCATTTGAACAGAGAGGCGATCGGCTTTCTTTTGCTAAAATAAGGGTAGAAAAAGAAATCCGGGTTGAGGTATCGCTTTGAGAAGAAACGGAATTTCTACTACGCGGATTGCAGAAATTTGCGGTGTTTCCCAAGGGACGGTTGACCGTGCATTGAATAATCGGAAAGGGATCAGCTCTAAGACAAAAGAAAAGATCCTTGCCGTTGCGAAAGAATATGGATATCGTCCTAATATCCATGCCCGCTGTATTGCAGGCGGGAAATCCATGCTGATCGGCGTCGTTGTCTTTGATTTGAATAACCAATATTTTTCGGATATTGTTACCAGTATCCAACGGCATAGCTCCCTAAAAAATTATGCAACGGTCATCATGTTTACCGATAAGGAACGCCGGAAAGAGATCGAGTGCATCAATCGCCTCTATCATATGTCCGTAGATGGGATGGTTATTTGCCCTTGCGGCCAGGGTGAGGAATACGAAAATTATTTGCTGTCGTTAGGCATCCCGATTGTGACGATTGGCAATCGGTTGAACAGAATCCCTTATATCGGCATCGACAACACGCTGTCTATGCAGGAGACCGTTGAATATGTATTGGACAGGGGATATCAAAGGCTGATCTATGTAAAGCCGGATCTACAGGAGAAGAATGCATCCGCGCAGATAGAACGGCTGGATTCTTTTTATCAGACATGCAAAAAAAGAAATACGGAATATGCTGTAACGGATATATTACATGCAGAAGACAATATTCGCCCTCAAAAAAGGAACGCCCTTATTTGCCCAACGGATCTCTATGCAATGCGGCTGATGCATTTGGCGAAAAAATACCATGCGGGCATTATTGGGTTTGACAACGTCAGGCTGATCGAGGAACTGTCATTGCCATTAGACTCTGTCGCCTATGATATTGATACGGCGGCCAAGAGGATAGTGGGCTACATTGTTGAGGGGATCTCTGTATTTACCCCTGTGCGGCATCAGCTGGTAAAAAGAGGGTCTGTTTAAAATGCTGTAATAAAAAAGAAGGCGCGCCGCGCCTTCTTTTTTATTGTGTAGGAAGAAAAGCCTGCTTCTTTGCATTTTGCAGATTAGAAAATCGACAGAAACATCTGCATTGCGGCCGGATGTTTCAATACCGTTTGCGCTTGTTGGAGCGAAAGCAGAACCGGATTTCTGCGAATGCTCTGCAAGCGCTTGTGCCTAAGACTAAAACAACCCGATTATCCAATAGATAACACCATAAAGGATACTCGCCAAGATGCCGTAGGCAATAACTGGGCCTGCGATAATAAAGATCTTTGCCCCAAGCCCTAAAATAAACCCCTCCGATTTGAATTCCAAAGCGGGAGATACCACTGCGTTGGCAAATCCCGTAATTGGCACCAGCGTTCCCGCGCCGCCGAATTTGGCGATGTTGTCATATATGCCAATACCGGTCAGGATAGCCGATAAAGTGATAAGGGAAATGGAAACCAGTGTCCCTGCCAGCTCCTTTTCCGCCCCCATGCTCGTAAACCACGTCAGCAAAAGCTGACCGACGACACAGATAAGCCCGCCGATCAGGAACGCAAAAGGGATCGTTTTAAAGCTTTTGCTTTGAGGGGAGTGCTTTTGAACCAGCCTGTCGTAATGTTCCGCATCCATTTTGGGCTTCCATTTTTTCTGTTCAGACATCGAAAAATCATCCTTTCCGCTATTTTAGATTAGTATAGCCGTAAAATCGGCATTTAATATAAACGGAAAAGATAACGTTCAAGACGGGAAATCGCACTTGTTGCGCAGGGGAAAACCTCTTCTCGTTCCATACATGAAAAAGCACGGAACCGGAAAGGCGGGTATCTTTATAAAAAAAAAATAGTGCTGTCGGCACCGCGTGTTTTTTGCATATGGAGCGGATCTGCGGTTATATTTTGGGAGGAAAAGCCGAATTGCAGACAGTGGAAAAATATGATACAATAAAAAATAGATGGAGGACGCGCCAATAGATAGGACGCTGCCGGCCATGGGCATCGCCGTGAACGGGCGATGCAGAAGCTTTTAAAAATTTAGTAAGGTTATGGAATAAAAGGGGCCATGTATAAGGTTCCGGATATGACTTCATTTCCTTATATAGAAGATTTGGAGGTGATCTGCAGTGGCCAAACAGGAATTTTTGGCCCACATCGCGGAAGACGGACGGAGACAGACCGTTTTGGAACACCTTGAGAGGACGGCAAAGCTTTGCGCCGCTTTTGCCGCCACCTTTGGGGCAGCAGAACAGGGGGCTTTGTCGGGGGGATCGCATGACATAGGAAAGTATTCCGGGGGATTCCAGCGGCGGATCATGGGGAACGGCCCCAAATTAGACCATGCCACTGCCGGAGCTTACGAGTGCGCCCAGATACAGCAAATCTTCGCCGCCTTTGCAGTATCAGGGCATCATGGTGGTCTGCCCGACGGCGGCGGGAAGGGGGATCACTGGGAGGAGGGCACCTTTTGTGCCCGGATGAACCGGGCGCGAAAAGGAAAGCTGGCCGACTACAGCGAATGGAAGAAAGAATTGACCCTGCCTTCGGCAACTCTGCCCGAGTACTTAAAAAACGACCCGTTAGCGGGGATGTTCTTTACTCGGATGCTCTTCTCTTGCCTGGTGGACGCGGACTACACCGATACGGAGGAGTTCATGAACGGACGGGTCCGCAGTCTGGACGGCGAGGTTTCCGTGGAGCAGCTATGGAAACGGCTTGAACAGCATATCTCAGGCTGGTTCCCGCCTAAAAATGATCTGAACAAACGGCGGTGCGCCATATTAAAGCAGTGCATCGCGGCAGGGGAGAAATACGCCCCAGGGCTTTTTACCCTGACGGTGCCCACCGGCGGGGGCAAGACCGTGTCCTCTTTGGCTTTCGCTTTGGCACAGGCAAGGACCAAGGGGATGAGGCGGGTGGTCTATGTGATCCCCTATACCTCCATTATCGAGCAAACTGCCGACAAGTTCCGCGAAATCTTGGGGCCTGAGGCGGTGCTGGAGCATCACTCCGGGGTGCCCGTTGAGATAGGGGAAAATGGGGAGCTCACGTCGGAAGCGGAACGGCTGGCTTGGGCCACCGAGACATGGGATAAGCCGGTGATCGTGACAACGGCGGTGCGGTTCTTTGAGTCCCTGTTCTCCAATAAGACCTCCCAGTGCCGCAAACTCCACAATTTGGCGCAAAGCGTCATTGTTTTTGATGAGGCCCAGATGCTTCCTTTGTCCTATCTGCGGCCCTGCGTGTGGGCCATCGCCCAGTTGGTGCAGCACTACGGGGCTTCCGCCGTGCTGTGCACCGCCACCCAGCCCGCTTTGGATTCCTTGTTCCGGGAGTTCGCCCCAGACTTGATCATGAAAGAACTGTGCCCCATGGAGGCGGAGAGCTGGGATGCTTTCCGCCGGGTGACCTTCCGTCAGGTTGGGAAGCTGACATGGGCGGCTCTGGCAGAAGAAATGCAGGCAAAGGAGCGCGTTCTCTGCGTGGTCAATACCCGAAAAGCGGCCCGGGAAGTGTTCCAACACCTCGAAGGAGATGGGAATTTCCATCTCTCTACCCGCATGTACCCCGCCCATCGGCGGGCGGTGCTGGAGGAGGTGTGTTGGCGGCTGAAAAAAACGCATCTGCCCTGTCGAGTGGTGTCTACCTCCCTTATTGAGGCGGGAGTGGATGTGAACTTCCCGGCTGTGTTCCGGGAGGAAGCTGGGCTTGACTCTATCCTCCAGGCCGCCGGCCGATGCAATCGAGAGGGGGGTGACAGCCCGGAAGACAGCATAGTGACTATTTTCAAGGGGGAGGACAAGCCGCCTAAACTCTTTGAAACCGCCATCGGAGCCGGACAGATGGCGATGTCCAAGTACAAGGATATCGCTTCCCGGGAGGCGATACACGCCTATTTCCACGAGCTGTTGGATTTAAAAGGCCGGGAGAGCCAGGATGCCCAGCACATCCTGCCCCTGATGGAACAGGAATTTTTCCCTTTTCGCACCATATCTGAGCGATTCCATCTCATCGACAATCCGACGGAGACGGTCTACATCCCTATTGGCGAAGGGGCGAAACTGGTCACCCGGCTGCAAAACAAGGAGCGGAGCCGGGATCTGTATCGCCAGCTGGGACAGTATGGGGTTTCGATTTATCAACAGGATTTGGAGGCACTGAACCGAGCGGGCGCCATAGAGCAGCTGGAGGACGGCTCCTTCCTGCTCACCGACCTGTCCCTCTACAGTAAAGAGGCGGGGCTGTCCATAGAGGTGGACAGCGGGAAGGGATTATTTATTTAAAGGCCTAAAAAACGCAAAAAACGGAGTAAAACTCCGTTTTCTGCGATTTTTTGAACTCCAAATATTAACTTTTTCAATCCGCAGGAAATTCCCGACTGCAACACAATAACATGAAATTTTCTTTTTGTCAACGGGATTTAATAACTCAAAATAATAACTGAAAAATTATTATTGCTTTTTTCCAGAGTATATGCTATACTACAATCGTACTAAGGAATGAAGAGGTGAGGCGCATGGCTCTCTTGAAATGCGGCAAGGCCGTACCTGTCTATGGAGGGGAGCCTGCTTCTCCTTCTGTCAACACAACATCAAGAAAGGAGTGAACGCTATGCCGATTCAGTTGGAAGCATGGGGAGACTATGCCCTCTTCACTCGTCCGGAGATGAAGGTGGAACGGGTGAGCTATGACGTGATGACGCCGTCCGCCGCAAGAGGGCTGCTCGAGGCGATCTACTGGCATCCGGGACTGCAATGGGTGATTGATCGGATCCGTGTATGCGCGCCTATCCGCTTTACAAATCTGCGCCGCAACGAGGTGAAATCCACCGTTAGCGCAAGGGCAGCTCGGACGGTGATGGAGCGGGGGAAGGGGGCGTTGTATCTCTGTACCTCTGATGATATTCAGCAGCGGGCCTCCCTGCTGCTGCGGGATGTGCGCTATGTGATTGAAGCCCACTTCAACATGACGGACAAGGCATCACCGGGGGATAATCCCGGGAAATTCCAGGATATCGTAAGGCGGCGCATCCAGCGGGGACAGTTTTATCATCAGCCCTACTTCGGATGCAGGGAATTCCCGGCCCAGTTCCAGTGGTGCGAGACACCGCCCCCCTGTCCCAACGAGCTGCAGGGAACCCGGGATTTGGGATGGATGCTCTACGACATGGACTACAGCAACCCGGAGGACATCCGGCCCCGGTTCTTCCGGGGAACGCTCGAGGACGGGGTGCTGGAGGTACCGTCTCCGGACAGCAAGGAGGTGAGGGGATGATCTTACAAGCGCTGACGCAGTACTACCAGACCATGGAGCAGGCAGGGAAGATTGCGGCCCCCGGCTGGGGGCCGGTGAAGGTGTCCTTTGCCCTGTATCTTGGGGCCAACGGGGCGTTGGAGCGGATCGTCTCTGTCCAGACGGAGCAGATCCAGGGAAAAAAGACGGTTTTGGCACCTCAGGTAATGAACCTTCCCGCCCCGGTAAAACGGACGGTAGGAGTGGCTGCCAATTTCCTGTGCGACAATTCCGGCTATCTGCTGGGAATTGATGACAAAGGAAAGCCTAAGCGGACGATGGAATGCTTTTCTGCCTGCAAGGCCCTCCACGAAAAACTGCTCGAGGGAGTGGACGCTCCTGCGGCCCAGGCGGTTCTGGCCTTTTTCCGGACATGGGAGCCTAAGAAGGCTCGGGAGCATCCGGCGCTGGCAGAGCACATAGACGACATTCTTGCGGGCGGCAATCTGGTCTTCCGCACAGAGGAAGGATATGTCCATGAAAATCCGGCGGTTCGGCAGGCGTGGGAGACCTACTACAGCAGCGCCGGGGACGGCCCGCGGGGCATCTGCCTGATCACCGGGGAGGAGGGGCCTGTGGAAAGCGTCCACCCGGCCATTAAAAATGTGACCGGCGCCCAGTCCAGCGGCGCCGCCCTCGTGTCTTTCAACGCCCCTGCCTTTTGCTCTTACGGTAAAGAGCAAAACCTGAACGCCCCCACCGGGAAGTACGCCGCCTTTGCCTATACCGCCGCTCTCAACCACCTTCTTGCCGACCGGGATCATGTATACCGGGTGGGCGACACCACGGTGGTGTGCTGGGCCAGAGGAGGCGGGGACGCCTACGTTTCTTTTTTCGGCGACATTGCCTTCGGCGCCCCCACATCGTACACCGTTTCCGATTTGCAGAAGATGGTGAAGGATCTTTGCAGCGGCAATCGTGTAAACTTTGACGATGAGTCGTTGGATCCCAAGATGGACTTTTACATCTTGGGGATATCCCCCAACGCCGCCCGGCTGTCCGTACGGTTCTTCCTGAAAAACACCTTCGGCGGCTTTCTGAAGAACGTCCATGCGCATTATGACCGTCTGGAGATCGTCAGGCCCGCCTATGACGGTTTTGAAGCCCTTCCTCTGTGGAAGCTGCTCAGTGAGACGGTAAATCAGAATTCCCGGGACAAGTCTCCATCCCCCCAGTTAGCCGGTGATGTC
>ERZ1643249.2900-NODE-2900-length-15563-cov-5.042946_pt1 | contig 15563 bp, 11 predicted proteins | sample MGYA00579263_ERZ1643249 | MGnify/ENA primary metagenome ERZ1643249 (study PRJEB29033, sample SAMEA4952264) | chicken gut metagenome | biome: Broiler Chicken; feature: Gastrointestinal Tract; material: Caecum | place: Ireland | collected 2018 | study: Broiler...
AAGCTGTGTGGCGAAAAGATGACTTATCAGGAAAAATCCACAACGATTTTCGTTGACAATTATACTACCCTGAAAATTGTTTGTCAAGCATTTCTTAGATAATGCTAAAAACTTCTTAAAAATTCAAGTAGCAGATTGCGCTGTTTGGGGGTGAGGTCGGAAATAGCTGCTGAGATGTCCTCCTGTTCCTCTGAAACATTGAAAAAGTCCTTCAAAGAAATTCCCAAAGCATCGCAGACAAGTTGAAGATGCCCAACTGTTATGTCGGCAGTTCCTAATTCAACTCTGCGCAAATGCGTTTGAGATATTCCTGCAATATCAGCCAGATAATTCTGGGAATACTTATTCCGCTATCTTAATTGCTTTATCCTGTTTCCAACATCCATAATACACCTGTGCTTAGTCTTATATAAATAAGTCTAAGCATTTTTTTGTGTATTATTTAGTCTTATAGTGTTGCTTAGTTAATCTTTTAATGCTAAAATAATTATTGTATAAGACTAAGTTCTTGGAGGAAGCCATGGCATCCAATGCAATTTTGCGAAAAGCGGACGGAGCAAAAAATGATGAGTTTTACACGCAACTTTCCGACATAGAGAAAGAAATGCGCTTTTATAAAGATCAATTTAAAAATAAAATAGTTTTTTGTAATTGTGATGATCCATATGAGAGTAATTTCTTTAAGTATTTTGCCATGAATTTTAATTATTTAGGTATAAAGAAATTGATCGCAACAAGTTATGACACTTCACCTATAGCATATACTCAACTTTCATTTATTGGCAAAGATAGAACAACAATAAACAATAACAGGAAGGCTTATAAAATCGAGATTAATGAAGTGTCTGACTACAATCAAGATGGTGCTGTAGATTTGAGTGATGTAGAATATTTATTGAAAAATAAAGATAATTCTCTATCTCTGCTAAAAGGTAATGGGGATTTTCGGTCTGATGAATGTATAGACCTTTTGAAACAATCGGACATTGTTGTGACGAACCCACCCTTTTCTATGTTTAGAGAGTATGTTTCAACACTAATAAATTTTAATAAAGATTTTATAATTATGGGCAATACCAATGCTTTAACTTACAAAGAAATTTTCAAATTGCTCAAGGACAATAAAATTCGGACAGGGTACACCAATTTATGAAAAGCTCTGTTTTTCAAAGAAAAATCGCCGTTGACATACTGACAAAAACTTATAGTTCTCTGCTGACCGTCCAAAACTTCAAAAATACAGGAGAGTGGCTTACAAATGCCAAATTAAAATTTTCGAAGTCGAATTGTGCGGCTTACAATCTAGCAAATAAATATGTGAACGGTTCGCCTTACCACCACTGAGCAGAATGAAATACTTAACTATAAATGTATGGTCTATTTCTGTGAGGGAAACGACAAGGAAAAGTTGGAATGGTTCAAGACAATCAATATTGCGGGGGAAAAGCTCACAGACCAGGAGCTCAGAAATGCCACGTCAGGACTATCTGGAAACGGCTATATCGTGGATAAATGACGGCAAAATTGAAGAATATATGTCTGTCCATCAGCACGACCACAACGCAAATGAATTGTGGCTCTATTTTCTTGCCGTGATAAATTGGGTTGAAAGCACTTTCATTAAGTACAGAAAGGAGATGAAAGGCATAAATTGGGGGTTGCTTTATAACACATATAAGGACAAGCAGTTCGATACATCAGCTCTTGAAGACGAAATTAAAAAGTTGATGATGGACGATGATGTGACAAATAAAAAGGGTATATATTTCTATGTGCTGACGAGGAATGAAAAATATCTCAATATTCGCGCATTTACAGAAAGCCAAAAGCGTGCCGTCTACGAAAGGCAGAACGGTAATTGTCCTAATTGTATTGCCGAGCACAGAGAAAAGGTGCACTATGAGCTGTCTGAAATGGAAGCAGACCACATAACGCCTTGGTGCGAAGGCGGCAAGACTGAAATTGACAACTGCCAGCTTTTATGTAAGGAGCATAACAGAAGGAAAAGTGATAAGTAAGCGGATATATTAAAGCTTAATAAGATAAAAAAACAGAGCCTAAATCGATATTCGATTTAGGCTCTGTTTGGTGCACCGTAAGGAATTCGAATCCCTAGCCTTTGGTTCCGTAGACCAACGCTCTATCCAGTTGAGCTAACGGTGCATATCTTGATTTAACAGCTGCTAAGGAACTACACTTTCTGTCGAACTGTCTGCCGAAACATACTGCGCTACTTACGCATTTCCTTAAAAGCTTATATATTATATAAAATATAAAGTACTTTGTCAAACAGTTTTGGTTTGTTTTAGCCACAATTTTAAAAGTTGTTTTTTAATTATATCTGTTTTATCAAACTCCGTAGGGCACACTTTATAATCAACTTTTAAAAACACTCTCAGAAGGTAAAAGCCTGGTTTTTTCTATAAGCTATAAGCGCTGCTTGTTCTTAAAACCTTCATTTATTTGACAAAAGTGGTAGTTTAAAGCTATAATTGAATAAATAACTTTCAGGAGGGTAGCATGCCTGATAAAATTAAAATGACAACGCCGCTCGTAGAGATGGACGGCGACGAAATGACGCGTATTTTGTGGAAGTGGATAAAGGAAATACTCATTGAGCCCTATGTAGATTTAAAGACAGAGTATTACGACCTCGGCCTCCCCGAGAGGGATAAAACGGACGACAAGGTGACCGAGGAGGCTGCCTATGCCACTAAAAAGTACGGCGTTGCCGTAAAGTGTGCTACGATAACCCCCAACGCCCAGCGCGTTCAGGAATATAACCTGAAAGAGATGTGGAAGAGCCCCAACGGCACAATAAGGCGTATTCTGGACGGTACTGTATTCCGTGCGCCCATAATAGTAAAGGGTATCACCCCTTATGTCCCCGGTTGGAAAAAGCCCATCGTGCTCGCCCGTCACGCCTACGGCGATATATATAATTCGGTAGAGGCGCGCGCGTCTGAAGGCGACAGCGCCTACCTTGTTATCTGCGATAAGCAGGGCAAAGAGCTTTCGCGCAAGCTCATAAAGCAGTTCAATGGCGACGGCATAGTGCAGGGGGTGCATAACCTCGATAAGTCCATAAGCAGTTTTGCCGTAAGCTGTTTCAACTACGCGCTCGAAAATAAAATACCGCTTTGGTTCGGCGCAAAGGACACCATCTCCAAGATTTACGACCACCGCTTCAAGGACATATTCAACGAAATTTACGAGCGTGACTATAAAGCAAAGTTTGAAGAGGCGGGCATATACTTTATGTACACGCTTATAGACGACATTGTCGCCCGCATAATGCGCAGCGAGGGCGGAGTGCTCTGGGCGTGCAAAAATTACGACGGCGACGTTATGAGCGATATGGTTGCCACCGCATATGGTTCGCTCGGAATGATGAGTTCTGTACTTGTCTCGCCAGAGGGCAACTACGAATACGAGGCAGCGCACGGCACTGTTACCCGCCATTATTACAAATATCTGAAGGGAGAGGAGACTTCCACCAATTCGGTGGCAACAATCTGGGCATGGACGGGCGCGCTCAACAAGCGCGGCGAACTGGACGGCATTCCCGAACTCTGCGCCTTTGCCAAAAAGCTCGAAAAGGCCGTGCTCGATACGATAGAGGGCGGCGAAATGACGGGCGACCTTATCCCGCTGTTCAAGCGCGAGGGGATAACCCCCAAAAAGCTCAACAGCCGCGAATTTTTGCAGGCAATAGCTGCGCGCCTTTAATTGCGGCGCTATCCTGCGGTATTCTGAACTGCGATGGTTGTTGCGGTGTGTAAACTTTGTTGGTTGAGGCATATTGCGGCACCAATTTGCTTTTTTTGGATATAACAATATTTAAATAAGCAAGCGGCGCGGGCGAAATTTTCGCCCGCGCCGCTTGCTTGTGTGACACTTTTAGTCAAATGACGTTTTACAGATAAATTTACATTTAAATTTTAAGTGTCTGATGATGCTGTTATAACTGTATAGCACAATATGATTACTGCCCTATGGCAGTATTCTTTCGTCTGGTCTGAACGGCTTGTATTCCACACTCGCCGCCGTAACAAGGTAAACCTCATTCGCCCCGCAGGATAGCAGTTTGCGGCTCACCTCTTCGGCTGTCGCACCCGTAGTCAGCACATCGTCTACCAAAAGTACGCGCTTGCCCTTTATTTTCTGTCGCTCGGTTACCTCAAAACAGCCTTTAAGGTTGTCCGTTCGCTCCCGTTTAGAGAGCGACTTCTGGTCGTCGGTGTCACGCTTTTTTGTGAGCGCGTGCACGAGCGGGAGCTCCAACCTCTGCGCAACAACCTCGGCAAGCAATTCGCCCTGGTTGTAGCCGCGCTCTCTTCTGCGCTTTTTGGTTATGGGCACATAGGTTACGCAGTCGCAGGCTGGCAACTTTTTTGCCTTTTCGGCCATGAGGTTGCCCAGATAGTTTTTAAGGTACTTTGCTCCGCGTTTGAATTTGAGTACCAGCTTCGCTCCGCCGTCAGAGTATATAATGGCGGAGGCCGCGCGTTTGAACAGCGGCGCTTCTGATTTACATTCAAGGCATATCTCGGGACGCGCCGTCTTTCTGCCGCACACGGGGCATACGGTCTTGTTGTTCAGTTCAACTTCAGCCGCGCACTTCCTGCAAAGGTTGCTCCCGTCAAAAACTTCCGTTCCGCAAAGGTCGCACGTTATGTTCTGCGGAAACAGACTTTCGCGTATGGCGGCAAAAAATTCTTTTGCTTTCATGATTAAAAAGGTTTTTACCGCAAAATCGACGTGCTTTACATAATTGTTTGCGGCATATATGCGTTCAGATTGTCAGTTGCGGCAAACTGTGCAAAATGCGTTCCGTTTGCCGTGGATTTTCAGCAAAAAAGCTGTTAATTGCGGCATATCCCCAGCTCAATCAAGCCTTGCAGGGGTACGTCCTGTCAGTTGAGGTACTTTCTTAAATCGTCCACTCTGTCGGTCTTTTCCCAGGGGAAGTTAGGTCTGCCGAAATGTCCGTAGGCCGCCGTCTCAAGGTATATGGGTCTGCGCAGGCCGAGCGTCTCAATTATGGCGTAGGGGCGCAGGTCAAATTCCCTGCTTATAATTTCGGCAAGTCTGTCGTCTGGCAGTTTGCCCGTGCCGTAGGTGTTGACGAATATTGATACGGGCTTTGATACGCCTATCGCATACGCCACCTGCAGCTCCATTTCGTCTGCAAGCCCTGCGGCTACAAAGTTTTTGCACACGTAGCGCGCCATATATGCAGAGGAGCGGTCTACCTTGGTGGGGTCTTTGCCGGAAAAAGCTCCGCCGCCGTGCGCGCACCTGCCGCCGTAGGTATCAACAATTATCTTTCTGCCCGTAAGGCCGCTGTCGCCCTCAGGTCCGCCTATTTCAAACCTGCCCGTGGGGTTGATGTAGTACTTTGTCCTGCCGTCCAAAAGCTCCTTGGGGATAACGCTCTCTATGACGTATTTCTTGATGTCCTCTCTCAGCATATCCTGGTAGACGTTTTCGTTGTGCTGGGCAGAAACTACCACGGTGTCTACGCGCACGGGCTTTCTTCCGTCGTACTCCACGGTAACCTGCGTCTTTCCGTCGGGGCGGAGGTAGGGCAGCAGTCCGCACTTCCTCACATCGGAAAGGCGCTTGGCCATTCTGTTGGCAAGGTGCGCGGTGAGCGGCATATACTCAGCTGTCTCGTTGCAGGCGTAGCCGAACATCATTCCCTGGTCGCCCGCGCCGATAAGGTCGTTGAGGTCGCCGCCTGTGCGGTTTTCGAGCGAGCTGTCCACGCCCATGGCTATATCGGGGCTCTGCCTGTGCAGGGCAAGGTTTATGTGGCAGTTGTCCGCGCGGAAGTTGCCGAACGTATAACCGACTTTTGCCATTACGTCGCGCGCTATCTTCTTGTATTTGACCTTTGCGGTGGTGGTAATTTCACCCATTATAAGTATCTGATTGTACGCCGCGCAACACTCGATGGCGCAGCGGGCCATGCTGTCCTGCGCCAGAACGGCGTCAAGAATGCCGTCCGAAATCTGGTCGCAAAGCTTATCGGGATGTCCCTCGGTAACGCTTTCGCTTGTAAAAAGTTTTCTCATAAAATACCTTTATATAAATAAAATTTTTTTCAGAAAAGTGGGATAAAAGCGGGGTGAATGGTGCTTTTTATGGCGTTTTTTGCGTTCAAAGCAAAAAATAAAGCCCCGCGGGCCGCGGGGCAACTTCTGCAAGAATATTTACCCCATCGGTACGGCATTAGCACCTTGAGCACTGTTTTATGCACAGGTTGCTGTGTGGTCAAAGGGCCGTTCCCTCGCACACTCTTTATAGGTTATGGCAAGAGTATATCATTAGTTTAAACGGCTGTCAAACAAATTGGCCGCTTTTATTGCATTACTAAAAAAAATGTTTTATAATACTGGTATGAATTGTACACAGTGCCCCGTCGCCTGCGGAGCCGACCGCTCGCAGCGCAACGGCTATTGCTCCGTGCAGGGGATAAAAATTGCAAAATACTATCTGCATCCGTTTGAAGAGCCGGTTATTTCCTTTAAAAATGGCAGCGGCTGCGTATTCTTCTGCGGCTGCTCTTTAAAGTGCAGGTTTTGCCAGAATTTTGAAGTCTCCCGCGCGCTGCGCGGCAAAAACTTCACCGTAAAGGAGCTTGCGGATATCTTTAAAGAGCTTGAAGATATGGGTGCGGACAACATAAACCTCGTAAATCCCACGCACTATCTTTCACACATAAAAGAGGCACTCTCCATATACAGACCGTCAATTCCCATTGTTTACAACACTCACGGCTATGAAAAAATTGAGAGCCTTGAAGAGGCGGACGAGTTTGTCGATATCTGGCTTACCGACCTCAAGTTTATAAGCGGCGAGCTTGCCGCACGCTATACCTCCCGCCCCGACTATGCAAAGTACGCCCTTCCCGCCGTAAAATTTATGGCTGAAAAGCAGCCTCTCTTCAGCGATGAAGGCAAGATGCTCAAGGGCTGCATAGTCCGTCACCTGATAATGCCGCTCGGAGTGGAGGACTCTTTAAAGGTTGTGGAGTTTGTGTCAACTCTTCCCCGCACGGTGTATTTCAGTCTTATGAGCCAGTACACGCCCTGCGGCGATATAGAGGGCTTCCCCGAGCTCCAGCGGAAAATCACCGCCCGCGAATATAAAAAGGTGCTCGCTGCCGTTGAGGCGGCGGGGCTTGAAAACGTCTTTTTGCAGGAGCGCAAGAGCGCGGAAAAAGACTTCATTCCCAAGTGGGACTTTTAAATTTCAACACAGCGGATAAAGTAAAATACCCATATGCTTGTAACTTTCAATGATGTAAACTTTGCCTACGCGGGCAATTCTATACTAAGTAATATAACTTTTTCTGTAAACGAGGGCGAAAGAGTGGGTCTTATAGGCGAAAACGGAGCCGGTAAGACCACTCTGCTTAAACTGATAGGCGGCGAACTTCTGCCTGAAAGCGGAGAAATTCAGCGCAAGAACGGCGCGTCCTTTGGCTTTTTGCAGCAGAACGGCGGGCTTGAATCGGACGGCACGGTATGGACGCAGATGATGGAGGCGGTAAAGCCGCAGACGGACGCCGTTGCCCGTCTTTCGTCGCTCTCGGCGCAGCTTTCTTCCGTCGAATACGGCAGCGAGCAGTACAGAGTACTTGCGGCAAAGTACGAATCCCTGGAAAAATTCATAGCCGCGCACGATTGCTACAACGCCGAAGTGCGCGTAAAGACCGTACTCGGCGGTATGGGCTTCAGCGGACTTTATGAACAGAAGATTTCCACAATGTCGGGCGGGGAAAAGACAAGGCTCAAGCTTGCGCGCCTGCTGCTTGAAGAGCCCGACCTCTTAATTCTGGACGAGCCCACCAACCACCTTGATATAAAAACGCTGTTCTGGCTGGAGGACTATCTTTCCTCCTTCAAGGGCGCGGTGCTCACCGTCTCGCACGACAGGTATTTTCTCGACCGCACCGCGGGCAGAATACTCGAGATAGAGAACAAAAAATTATATTCCTACCGCGGCAACTATTCAAAGTATAAAATTCTCAAGGCCAAGCGCGTTGCGCTCGAACAGAAGGAGTACGAACGTCAGCAGGAGGAGCGCGCAAAGCTGCAGGACTATGTGGACAGAAACATAGTGCGCGCCACCACGGCAAAGTCGGCGCAGAGCAGGGTAAAACAGCTCGAGCGGATGGAACTTTTAGAAAAGCCGTACACGCCCCCTCAGCCGCCACGCTTTAAGTTTGTGTATCCCGTACAGAGTGCGGAAAAGGTGCTCGACGTGGAAAACCTCACGCTCACTGCGGGCAATAAGCAGCTCTTTTCGGGCGCGTCGTTTATTCTTACGCGCGGCAAAAGGCTGGCGATAGTGGGCGAAAACGGTGCGGGCAAATCGACTTTATTAAAGCTGATAGCCTCAGGCGGAGGCGAGCATTGCGTTCTCGGCAGGTTTGTGCGCACGGCGTATTATGACCAGGAAGCGCTCAATTTAAACGCCGAAAACACCGTTCTTGACGAGCTGTGGGGCAGGCACGTTGCCTCCTCGCAGACGGACGTGCGCGCCCGCCTTGCGCGCAGCGGACTCTCGGCGGAGGATATCTATAAAAAAGTCGGCGAACTTTCCGGCGGGGAGAGGGCAAAACTTGCGCTGTGCGTGCTTGAATCGGAAGAGGGTAATCTGCTCCTTCTGGACGAGCCGACCAACCATCTTGACTTGCCCGCAAGGGAGAGCCTTGAGCAGGCGCTCAAGGAATATAACGGCACTCTGATTTTTGTAAGTCACGACAGGTATTTTATATCCGCACTCTCGGACTGCGTTGCGGAAATAGATGGCGGAGCGCTCGGCTTTTACGAGGGCGGGTACGAAACGTACCGCGAAGAGAAGGAAAAGCTTGCAGAAGCGGAGGAGGAAGAGCGTGACCTTCTGAGCAGGGCGGCATATGCCGAGCGCAAAAAAGAGAGCTACCGCTCTAAAAAAGACCGCGCGGCAGAGGCGGCGTTAAAGGCGCGCGTAAAGCAGATTGAGGCCGATATATGCCTCAACGAATCGCGTGAAGAGCAAATTCAGGCGCAGCTTGCAGATCCCGCCGTGACCTCGGATTATAAAAAAATGGCAGAGCTCTGCAAGGAGCTCGAAGATATAAAAAAACAGCAGGAAGAACTTTATCTTGAGTATGAAAAACTTATTTAAGTCTTTAAAATTCCCTAAATCGGGAAAGAAAGAGGCGGAAGAGAGCGTTGAAGAGGAGCAGAGGGAACAGGCACCCGCAGCGGAAGAACCTCCCGTTGAACAGCCTGACGCGCCCAAAGGTGCGGATGAGCAGGAAGAGCGCGTGGTGCGCCACACAATCTCGGCCGAAGAGACGTTCACTCTTGCAAAGGATGTGTACGATTTGCGCAGCTTTTTCAAAACGGTATATTCCAACCGTGCGGTGATTGCGCGCAGACTCAACATTTTTTCGCTCATATGCAGCCTTATTTTTACAATGTTCTACACGGCGTACACCGTGTGGATAGTTGTGGCTGGGCGGCTTTCGGTAGGCGTCGAAATCACGCTGTACTGCCTGCTCGGTGTATATGTCGCATTCGTCATAGTGCTGGTTGTCACAACGGTGTTTGCCGGCAAGGTTACCACAAAAACGGTAAAAAAATATAATAAAGCACTTAAAATTTTCCGTTTCTGCATAAGGGTGGTCTCCATAGCTATGGCGATTGTCGCCATAGTCATAGGCGCCGCCAGCGAAAGCCCCGCCGCAGTCGCCCTTCAGACGGTGTTTGTAGTAATATCCATAATCTTAATCATAATTCAGGCAGTGCCGCTCATTTTCGGTGGATTTTCCAATCTTGTCAGATGGGCGCTTGCGCCTGCAAAAGGCAGGGCAAGATTTTCAGTGGTACTGCTTGAGTGGTACGAGCTTGTGCGTAGCGGTTCGGCAACTTCGCCCGCGGCAAGCAAAATTTCGCCCAAGTACCTCGACGATATCAACAGATGCATAGACGGGTTTTTAATCCCCCGTCTCGGCAAAAATTACATAACTTCCATAACCGCGCAGGATATATATGACGCCGCCGAGGCCGTTCCCGAAGATCTTAAAGATATTGCCGAGGGCATATTCAAGCGCGTATTTGCCTATGCGGAGGAGTGCGGGTATGTCAACCACAACCCCACCAAGGCAATGCAGCTTGAAGATAACCTTGTAGAGCCCGAAAAAAAGCCCCGCCGCACAATAAAGACGCGACTTATGGATTTGGGCAAAAGAATAGGCAAGTCGATTGTGAAGAGCTATCTTGACGACGAGCAGAAGAAGGGTTGATTATAACTGTTCAGGAAGAGTTTGTTGTAGCTGTTTAATTTGAGTTGCACGATTTGCAAAGTGCTGTCTGCAGACTTTTTCCACGTTCAGAGTTTTGCTCGGAAATTTGAATTGGACGGCACATATGCCCGAATTAAAGGCAGGCAAACAGCATTTTGAACGGCACAAAATCAATTAACGATAGAAAGATTTTATAAGCCCGCCCGCAAAAATTTTTGCGGGCGGGCTTTGAATAGAACGACTTTTATAATTGTGTGAATTACAGTTAAACCTCAATTAAAAGTGCTTTAATTAAAATTTGTGTAAATAAAAATCTTGACAAAACGCAAAAAAATACCGCGCCGAAAAGCGCGGTATTTTAATTTAAAAAAATGTTTTTATCAGAATTTTGTCATCTTGGTGAGGTAGCCTTCAAGCTCGTCTATGTTCAGCCTTATCTGCTCCATGCTGTCGCGGTCGCGCACGGTTACGGTGTTGTTCTCCAAAGTCTGGAAGTCAACGGTTATGCAGTAGGGTGTGCCTATCTCGTCCTGCCTGCGGTAGCGCTTGCCTATCGAACCGGTCACGTCGTAGGTGACGGAAAAGCTCTTTGCAAGCTCGGCGTAAAGTTTTTCCGCCTTTTCTGAAAGGTTCTTCTGCAGAGGAAGTATAGCCGCCTTATAGGGCGCAAGGAAGGGGTGCAGGTGCAGCACTGTGCGCACGTCGTTCTTCTCTGCGTTCACGACTTCCTCGTCGTAGGCGTCGGTAAGCACTGCAAGCACGGTGCGCTCTACGCCCAGCGAGGGCTCTATTACATAGGGTATATATTTTTCGCCCGTTACGGGGTCGGTGTGCTCCATGTTCTCGCCGCTCTCGTTCTGGTGCTGTGTAAGGTCGTAGTCCGTTCTGTCGGCAACGCCCCAAAGCTCGCCCCAGCCGAAGGCATAGTAGTATTCAAAGTCGGTCGTCGCCTTGGAATAGAACACCAGTTCCTCGGGCGAGTGGTCGCGCATTCTTAAATTCTCTTCCCTGATACCAATTGAAAGCAGCCAGTTTTTGCAGTAGTTCTTCCAGTAGCCGAACCATTCAAGGTCTGTTCCGGGTTTGCAGAAGAATTCAAGCTCCATCTGTTCAAATTCGCGAACGCGGAATATGAAGTTGCCGGGCGTTATTTCGTTGCGGAACGATTTGCCTATCTGGCCAATGCCGAAGGGCACGCGCATACGCGTGGAGCGCTGAACGTTTTTGAAGTCTACAAAGATGCCCTGCGCCGTTTCGGGACGGAGGTAGACGGTGTTCACGCTGTCTTCAGTTACGCCCTGGAATGTTTTGAACATAAGGTTGAACTTTCTTATGGGCGTAAAGTCGCTCTTGCCGCACACGGGGCATACCACGTTGTGTTCCTTTATAAAGGCCTCCATGGCGTCGTTGTCCATGGCCTCAACCTTTACGTCGAGCTTGTGCTTTTTGCAGTATTCCTCTATAAGGTTATCTGCTCTGTGGCGCGTCTTGCAGTTTTTGCAGTCCATAAGCGGGTCAGAAAATCCGCCGATATGTCCCGAAGCCTTCCAGGTACGGGGGTTCATAAGTATTGCGCAGTCAAGTCCGGTATTGTATACGTTCTCCTGCACAAACTTTTTCCACCATGCTCTTTTTATGTTGTTCTTAAGCTCAACGCCGAGGGGGCCGTAGTCCCAGGTGTTGGCAAGTCCGCCGTAAATTTCGCTGCCGGGGAATATAAATCCTCTGTTCTTGCAAAGGGCAACCAGCTTTTCCTGGGTTACCGCTCTCTTTTTATCAGCCATATTCATTCGCTCCGTAAACGGCGCGCGCCGCGCGCCTCTTTAAATTTATATAAATTTTATTAAAAAAGCCGCTTTAAGTCAAGCGTTTGCGCGCGTTGCGAGGCATATAAAAAAATTAGTCGCCAATTTAAAAATATTGCTGCAAAATATATACTTTCCGCTATATTTTGTGGTATAATCAAATAAACGTTATTTTTACGGGACGGTCGCCGCAGATGTGCGCGTACCGTCCTCGATAAATCAGGGTGAAAAATGTTATCTGATATTGAAATTGCTGAAAGCTGCGTAATGCAACCCATAACCAGAATTGCCGCCAAGCTCGGCCTCAAAGAGGACGATCTGGAGCTTTACGGCAGGTATAAGGCCAAGATTAACTTAAAAAAGGTTCAGCCCAAGGCCAAACTGATACTCGTCACCGCAATAAATCCCACGGCCAGCGGCGAAGGTAAGACCACCGTGTCCATAGGCCTTGCCGACGGCATGGCAAAACTCGGCAAAAAGGTCTGCCTTGCTTTGCGCGAACCCTCTCTCGGACCGGTGTTCGGCATAAAGGGCGGCGCGGCCGGCGGCGGCTATGCTCAGGTAGTGCCCATGGCGGACATAAACCTGCATTTTACCGGCGATCTGCATGCAATAACTTCGGCAAACAATCTTTTGTGCGCCGTAATAGATAACCACATATTCCGCGGCAACGCGCTGAAAATTAAGGAAGTATATTTCCACCGCTGCATGGATATGAACGACCGCGCCCTGCGCGACCTTACCATCTCCTGCGAGGCGGGCAAAATGAAGGGTTGCGAAAGCTATACCAGAAAGGAGCGCTTCGATATAACCGCCGCATCGGAGGTTATGGCCATTCTCTGCCTTGCCACCGACCTTGCAGACCTCAAGCGCAGGCTGGAAAACATAGTGGTGGGCGAGGATGAAGACGGAAACTTCGTCTATGCAAAGAGCCTCAATGTGGCGGGCGCTATGGCAACCCTTTTAAAGGACGCCATAAAGCCCAACCTCGTGCAGACGCTTGAAGGTACTCCCGCAATAGTTCACGGCGGTCCGTTTGCCAACATAGCGCACGGCTGCAACTCCATCCGCGCTACATATACCGCAATGACTCTGGCCGACTACGCCGTAACGGAGGCAGGCTTCGGCGCCGACCTCGGTGCGGAAAAGTTCCTCGACACCAAGTGCCGCGTCGCGGGCATCCAGCCCGACTGCGTTGTGGTCGTTGCCACGGTAAAGGCGCTCAAGCTCCACGGCGGAGCCGATAAAAACAATCTCACCGAAGAAAATCTTGAGGCACTTGAAAAGGGTCTGCCCAATCTTTTAAAGCATATCGAAAATATTAAAAAGGTATTCTCCAAGCCCGTCGTTGTTGCAATGAACAGGTTTGCAACCGATACTCCTGCCGAGATAGAGGCCGTAATCTCCGCCTGCGACGCAGCAGGTGCAACCGCCGTGTTCACCGACGTGTTCTTAAAGGGCGGCGAGGGCGGACGCGCGCTCGCAGAGAAGGTCATCTGGATGTGCGAAAAGAAGAGCAAGCTCACCTACGCATACAACCTTGAGGACGACATAAAGACCAAGATAAACGACATAGTCACCAAAGTTTACGGCGGCGACGGCGCCGAGTATTCTGAGGAGGCCGAGCGCAAGATAGCCGACATAGAGGGCAAGGGCATTAAGGGGCTGCCCGTGATAATCGCAAAGACGCAGTACTCGCTCTCTGACGACGCTAAAAAACTTGCCCGTCCCGAAGGCTTTAAAATACACGTCCGCGATATAATATACAAGGGCGGCGCAAACTTCATAGTTGCCGTGGCTGGCGATATAAACCTGATGCCCGGGCTTGGCAAAGTGCCTGCGGCCGAGCATATCGATATAGACGCCGAAGGCAATATAACCGGTCTCAGCTGATTATCTGAATATAAAACTTAAAAGCCGCCTTGCATATCTGGCAACCGCGGCTTAAACTATGATATACAGGCGCTGCATAAGTCAGGCAAAAAGGCTTAATTTAAGGCGTGCCGCTTAAAACATTAAATATAAGTTAAAAACAAAATTAAAAGGCTTAACTCATATGTCAGAAAAAGAAAATCTTAATTTACCCGAGGCTTCCAATTTTATAGAGCAGATTATAAACGAAGAGCTTGCCGCAGGCAAGTTTGAAACTGTCGGCAACAAAATCAAAGTCCGCTTTCCTCCCGAACCCAACGGCTACCTGCACATCGGCCATGTAAAGGCGCTCTCCATCAACTTCGGCGTGAAGGAAAAGTACCACGGAGAAATCAACCTCCGCATGGACGATACCAACCCCGCAAAAGAGGACTACGAGTATGTTAACGCCATCATAAAGTCGCTTGAATGGCTCGGCCTCAAGTACGACAGACTGGTGTTTGCCTCCGACTATTACGATAAGCTTTACGAAATAGCCGAAAAGTATATAATGGAGGGAAACGCGTATGTGTGCGACCTCTCCGCCGAGGAGATAACGGCAACGCGCGGCACGCTCACCGAGCCGGGCACGCCTTCGCCGTACAGAAACAGAAGCGTGGAGGAGAATTTAAAGCTCTTCCGCGAAATGAAGGCGGGCAAATATCCCGACGGTGCAAAAGTTCTGCGCGCCAAAATAGATATGTCCTCGCCCAACATCAACATGCGCGACCCCGTAATCTACCGTATTGCGCACGTAAGCCACTACCGCACGGGCGATAAGTGGTGCATCTATCCCATGTACGACTTTGCGCATCCCCTTTCGGACGCGATAGAGGGCATAACGCATTCGCTCTGCTCGCTCGAATTTGAAAATCACAGACCGCTCTATGACTGGGTTATAGAAAAGGCAGGTTTCCACGCGCCCGTGCCCAGACAGATAGAGTTTGCAAGACTGAATATAACCAACACGCTCATGTCAAAGCGCTACCTCAAAAAGCTGGTTGACGAGGGAGTGGTAAGGGGCTGGGACGACCCCCGCATGCCCACGCTTGCAGGTCTTAAAAACAGAGGCGTTCCCCCCGAGGCGCTCAAAAAGTTTGTCGCCGACGTGGGCGTGGCAAAGGCATATGCCGTAGTCAATGCCGCACAGCTCGACAGCTGCGTGCGCGACAACCTCAACGAAAATGCCGAGCGCGCAATGGCGGTAATCAATCCTTTAAAGCTCACCATAACTAACTATACGGGCGAGGAGGAGCTTGACTTTGAAAAAAATCCCCTGAAGCCTGAAAGCGGCATCAGGAAAATAAAGTTCTCAGGCAGCGTATATATCGATCGCGACGACTTTGCCCTCGTTCCCCCGCCCAAGTATAAGCGTCTCACCGTAGGCGGCACCGTCCGTCTCAAGGGCGCATACATTGTCCGCTGCGACGAGGCCGTGCAGGACAAGGACGGCAACGTTACCGAGCTTAAGTGCACATACTTCCCCGAAAGCAGAAGCGGCTCTTCGCAACCCTGCGCGGTCAAGGCCAAGGGCGTAATTC
>ERZ1643249.2901-NODE-2901-length-15557-cov-7.009289_pt1 | contig 15557 bp, 14 predicted proteins | sample MGYA00579263_ERZ1643249 | MGnify/ENA primary metagenome ERZ1643249 (study PRJEB29033, sample SAMEA4952264) | chicken gut metagenome | biome: Broiler Chicken; feature: Gastrointestinal Tract; material: Caecum | place: Ireland | collected 2018 | study: Broiler...
GTGTTTCAATTTTATCCGCATTTATTGGTTTAATTTTTGCAATATAGTCAACCATATTTCTAATCCTTCCATTTGATTATTGCGATATAAATCTAGCATAAAAGCATTTTACAAAAATTGATTAAATCTTTGATTATAAATATCTTTAATAATTAACATCCATTATCTTATCGTCATATCAACTATTACTGCTTCTCTCATCAACTTAACCAACTCAACTCCCCAAAACGGACACTTATCTATACAACCTAAAAATCCAGTACGTTATCCACTCGACCCTCTAGCTCAACAAGCAAAAAGTGTACTAATTCCAATCACCAAAAGAGAAATTAGTACACTTTTCATCTATCAAAAATGCTGGCATACCAGCGTTTATAGGCTATTTATCTGTGCGCTCAAGGACAGTAACACTCTCAACATGTGTGGAGAATACAGTAAACAAATCCCTTTATAGCGCCAAATGAAAATACGCAAACACCATTTTTTCATCACTTTGATCCTACTACCAAGTATATCGATTTTTATTAAATAGACAATATCTGCTAGACATAATATTCAAATAAAAAGAGGAATCATAATATCATTCTGCTATGATTCCTCCTAAACAAATAAAGAAAAATATTATTTGTCTGTCAATCTTTCTTGCTCACAATTAAGAATTTCACCCAAACACTTTAGCCATGACACTGCTTTATCATCCGCTTTTAACTAGCCTAACCAAAAGCATATTCACATATACCTATACTAACTTTTTGTTATTAATCGAAATTTAATTGTAACTTTATCGTAAAACTGCTGAGCTACAATAGTGTACGTGAATTAAGAGAGGAGACAAAAATCAGATCTTATCTGGTTTGTTTTTATAATGAAATTTCGTAAATTAATAATTTCTTTGTTAGGTACTGCATTATTAACTTCAAGCGTTGGTTTATTAACCACCACTGCTTCTGCTGATACGCTTGACGACTCACAAAATACAACTGAAGTTCAACCCAAGAATCTCAAGTGGGCTTATCCGTTTAAAGCCAACAAGAAAAATGGTGTTCGTCCAATGTATAATGCACAAACTTTTGGCATAACTAACTATATGCGTTCTACTACACCACCTTCCTACTTTCATGATGGTTGGGATTTTGGTTTTTCAGAAGTTGGGCATTCTAACGTATATGCAATTCATCAAGGTACTGTTAAAAAGGTTGCTTATGGCAACGGCCTTGGCTGGTTCATCTGGGTTATTAGTCCTGATAATTACGTTGAAGTTTACCAAGAAGGCTTTAATAAGAAAAAAGACATTTATGTTAAGACTGGTCAAAAGATTAAATTAGGTCAAAAGATCGGTAAGCTAACTGGCTCACACTTACACCTTGGCGTTACTCAAACAAATAAAGATTACATAAACAAATATGGTTTTCCATGTAAGAATTGGAACGTTAACAACGGAACTTGGCTCAATCCAATCGAGGTTATCAAAAGCAACTTAAAGAAATAGTTAACATAATCTAAAATATTGAAAGTAAAAAAGCAGGTCACAGCTTATAACAGTTATGATCTGCTTTTTATTAATCCCAATGTTCCTTGATAAACTTAGCTCTTCCACCAGCTTCTTCCATTGCATATCTAAGTGGATCTTTTTTATAAAAATCTTGGTGATATTCCTCAGCTGGATAAAATGGCTTAGCTGGTTCAATTTTAGTTACGATTGGTTTATCAAATTTACCACTAGCTTGTAATCTTTGCTTAGATTTTTCAGCTGCTTCTTTTTGAGCAGGTGAATTATAAAAAATTACTGGTCGATAATTATCACCACGATCTTGGAATTGCCCCATTGCATCTGTGGGATCAGTCACTTGCCAATAATAGTTTAGCAATTGATCATACGATATTTTTGCTGGATCAAAGGTAATCTCAACAGCTTCAGTATGGCCAGTCGTACCTGAACAGACTTGCTCATATGTTGGATTAGCAACATGACCACCAGTATAACCAGAAACTACTTTTTCTACTCCGTCAACTGTATCGAAAGGTTCGACCATGCACCAAAAACAACCGCCAGCGAAGATTGCTGTGTCGTAGTTGGCTTTTGCCTTGGTATCAGTGCCTTCGGCTTGTTTATTATTCTCTGTCATTCTTTGAAATACCTCCATTTTATTTGAATTTTATTGTTTTTTTAAGTTAACTAGTATTATATACAAATAAAAATGAGATGCACCTTTTATTACCTGATGCATCCCATTTTATTTCTTTACAAATTATTGCGTCTTTCTTCAATATACTTTTCAATCTGTTCTAAATCATCTTCGATAGCAAGATTTAAAATAAAGTTTTTCGTCGTTGACCTCTTATTAATGTAAAGCTTACGGGCCTCATTTTTATCATTCCACTTTTTATTTACTTCTGTATATTTAGCCATTAAAAATCACTTTCAATAATGCTATAGCAATCACAATCAAAACACCAGTTAACAAAGCTCTTTTAGGATAGAACTTTAATGACCATTTAGTATTTTTGCCAGTATGAGTTAATTTTATATTTTTCATTTGTAAAAATACTTTCAATTTACTAAAATGAAAATATAGAAAAGGAAGGGAGTTCCGGTCCCCCTCTTCAATTATTCATTCCAAATTAATGGAAATTTCAAAAACCAGGATCCAAAGATTTAACTTGAAGTGAACTTTGATTTGTGGTTTTTTCTTTTGCACTTTGCAATTGGGCTTTCGGCATATTTGTCACCTCTTAGCTCCGATTCTCTTAGCCTCCTTTCACTATATACAACACACGCTTTTACGTGTAACGCGAATGATATTTAGAAAAATATGCCAAAAAAGCATCAATCTGGCCGTCTAAAGCCAAATGATGCTTTAATTGTTTTTTCACCAAAATCAATAGCCTAACTTAATGACACTGTTTTTACATAAACTTATTAAATTTATAATTCTTCACATTTTTTGCTCTTTAACTAATTTGTTATCAAAATTGAATACAACGATTAGTAGCTAAGTCCTTCTTACGATTACCAGATTACCAATTCATCTCGATTCTATTTTAGATTTCTTAGCATCTTTTCACTATATAAGTGAACGCAATCTCCGTGCACCATCAACAATATTTTTAAATAATATACAAAAACAGCCACTCTATAGAACATATTTTTCAGAGCAGCTATTTAGCCTCCACATGTGTGGAGAATTCAGTTTTTTAGTCAGTCACGTAAAGGATCACCTCCACATACGTGGAGAATACACTAAATGATCCACGATATATCAACATCTCTCAATCGAAATAATATCATTTTTAATCACTTTTAACAAAGACCAATATAAAGCCATAATTACAAAAAGCCACTCCAAATAAAAAAGAAGCATTTCTGCTTCTTTTTGAATAGTTTTACTCCCAAAGTGCCCCCTAGGATTCAAATTTCATTTATAAATCCTTATATATCAAGTTTTAGGGGCTATCCATTAAACGATTTCTTGCTCCTTGAAGCGACCATATACTTTTTCAACTTCACTAACACTCATGAAAGCATACGGATCTGCTCCTTGCACGATTTGGCGAATATCATACATATCATATCGATCAATAATGGTAATCAAAACTGTCTTTTCAATATGACTATATGCACCTTCAGCATCGTGCAAAATAGTGATTCCACGATGCATTCGATTCTGAATTCCATCGATAATATGCTGTGGGTGCTGAGTAACAATCATTACTTGCATCTTCTGGTGTTGGGTGTAAACCGCGTCAATTACTCGCCCATTAATAAAAATAGTCAAGGCGGAATAAAGAGCACGTGGCCAACCAAACATGTATCCCGCAGCAGCGATAATAATCAAATTAATAAAAATGTTGAACTTACCGTAACTAATGCCCGTTTTTTGCCTAATTACAATCCCAATAATGTCCAGTCCACCAGTTGAAATACCATTTTTCAATGCCATCCCAGTTCCAATACCATTGATTGAAGCACCAAAAATCGCACAAACCAGTGGATCCAGGTGCATTTGCCAAGGTTGAATAGCGTGCATCATGATAGAACCCAGAACAACAGCAACGATGGTGAAGAAAGTAAATTTACGCCCTATCTTGAACCAAGCCAATATAAATAGAGGGAAGTTCAAAAGAAAGTACATCATTGATGTTGATAACGTAAACGGTAGATATCTTTCACTTACAGTATTAATTAACTGCGCAAAACCCGTGATTCCTGACGAGTACATATGCCCCGGCGTCCAAAAAAAGTTCAGGGCTACTGCAACCGCAATTGAATAAAAGAAGGCAGCTGACAATTTTGAAAGAAAATTGTAGCGTCGGTTGAACTTATCAAGTTGATCCATAGTTTGTCAAATCCTTTGAGCAAATACTAATAGTAAACACATTAATTTTAACAAAAGTTTTGCTTCTGACCAATCTAAATAGACATTTTTATCACTTTTGTTAATCGGGGCAAAAAATGATACTATTCAGTTAATATTAATTAGTCTATCCAAAAAGGTGTCTTTCATGAGTTCTTACTATGAATTAATGTGGCGTAACGATGAACTAACTTCTTATACCACTGACAAGCTGAATTTTATCTACAACGCAATCGATCATCCCTTGTCTGTCCGCTATAGACAGTTATATCCTAATCGATTAGACTGGCAAAAGGCCTTGAACAGACACAATGCAGCTATTCAAAAAGTCAAAGACCTTCTTATTGAAAGAAAAGATAGTCATAATATACGTGAAGCTTGGCTTAAACTGCATCCCAATGCACAAACTAAAGCAAACAATGGTTTTACTGTTGAACAACTAGCTAATAAGTTCCCTTACATGGCAAAACAGCTTGGTGCCTTTATGGAAATTGAAAACATCGAAATCAAATACTTTGATGAAGAATTTAAGCCTAGATATGACTTAGATGATTTTTCTGATATTTTTTCTGCCAACTATCCCGCTAGTGGCTTTACGCAAAGTGGCATTACTCAAGAAGCTTTGCTGAAGCTCTACCCTAACGTCAGTGCTAAAAATTTAGATCAAATTTTAAAAATGGCCGACTGCGAATTCGAGCAAGAAAATGGCACTGAGGTTATTCCTTATTGGTATGCTGTCAATGCTAAAAGAATGCTAGTTGATGGTGATAGTTTTGCCGCAACCTTTGATGACTAAAAAACTGACCGTTTGGTCAGTCTTTTTTATTGAATAACTTGGACACCTTGTTCATCAGGATGTAAGATCAATGTCTCATCTTTTAAATCATGTTTACGTAAGCCCGACAAAAATCCAGCTACATGTTTATCTTCAATCCACGTCATAATCGTTGAACCTGCGCCGCTCAAATAAGTTGCCAAGGCATGTTTTGAATGAGCTACCTCCCGCACTTTTACAAGTTCTGGCACTAGTTTTTCTCGGTAAACTTCATGGAATACATCTTGTTCCATTAATTCTCCTGCTTTAGGGTAGTCTTGAGCAAACAAACTAGCAATTAAAGTATTAGCAACTGCTGAGCCATGCGTAGCTACGCCAAAAGCTAATTCTTTAGGCAAAACTGCTCTAGCTGTCTTAGTTTCCAAATTATAATCGGGTACATAAGCCACCAACGCATATGGAGGAAGTGGTGCTTCAACTGCATCAAAATGATGGTTAACTTCAGCACCAACAACCAAGCCGCCCAAAATAGTCGGTGCAATATTATCAGGATGTCCCTCGATTTTAGCTCCTAATTGAACCTTTTCTTCATCTGATAGTCCCAGCTTACCAATTTGATTAGCCAATTCAATTCCGGCAGCAATAGCACTTGAACTGCTGCCTAAACCATGAGCCAACGGAATATTGCTTTTGACGCGTAAATGAAGCGGTTGTAAACCTGGATAAACTGTTAGTGCAGTCTTAACAATTAAATTATTCTCATCATGTGGAATTCCTTTCATCACATGATCCACCTGAAAGCGATCGGCTAAGCTTAAAACTTCTACTTCCAAATAAAGTGAAACAGCCATGCCAAGTGAATCAAAGCCAGGGCCCAAATTTGCCGTTGAAGCTGGTGCTTTAATAATCATTTTTTCTCCCTTCCTTTACTGTAAAATCTTATAGCTAGCTTTTAAATATTGATCTTGAATTGCTAAATCTTGGAGCTGTTGTCGACTAATATTTTCGGTTACAACTACAATTCTTGATTGTACTTGTTTAATCTCACGAACCGGAATTTCCAAATCAGAGAGTAATTTACTCAAATCAAACAAGGTCTCTTCTGCTTCGAAAGATAAATAATAGGAATACTTCACATCCTCCGAACTTGTTAATTGCATAACATGGGAGAAATTACTAAATGGCTGACCGGTGGTCTTTTTCACTACGTTTTTTATTTCAGTAATCACATCACTCATGACTGAATTAGCCGTTGCAGAGCTACCCGCACCAGGGCCTGTGAATACTGCTGTTCCTAGGCTTTGGCTCTTAATTTGTAAAGCATTTAGTTCATTTTTAATATGCGCCATAATCGCATTTTCTGGCAACAAACATGGAGCAACTTCTACAAATAATTTACCATTAATATTTTTGGCAATCCCAACCAGCTTAATGACATAGCCTAACTTCTGAGCCTGTTTAATGTCAAAATCCTTTAGATTATTAATCCCTTGAATAGTAAAATCATCAATACTAATCTTAGTACCAAAAGCAAACTTGCTTAAAATTACAATCTTGTATGCTGCATCCTTACCTGTAACATCGTTAGTGGGATCAGCCTCCGCAAATCCCAGCTCTTGAGCATTTTTCAGCGCTTCCTCGTAGCTTAGTCCCTTTTCCCCCATTTGTGACAAAATATAATTCGTCGTACCATTAATAATTCCTTGAATTTCGGAAATAATGTCACTGGAATAAGAGGTAGCCAAGGTCCGCAAAATAGGGATCCCGCCTGCAACGCTAGCATCATACATTAAATCACACTTTTTACTTGCAGCTAAATTAATCAATTCTGAACCAAAAGTTGCCATTAAGTCTTTATTGGCCGTAACTACATTTTTTCCAGCATTGATTGCTGCAGTAATATATTCCTTAGCAGGATGAAGCCCACCTATTAATTCAACTACGATTTTAATTTCGGGATCTTGCAAAATCGAATCGAAATCTGTAGTTAGCATCACTTCGTTAGCTAAATTACGATGTTTTTCTGGATTACGTACTAGAGCTTTTTCAATGATGATTTCTTCACCACTTGTTTGTCTAATCTTCTTTTTATTATTTTTAATTATTTTTAAAACACCTGAACCAACTGTTCCTAATCCAAGCAATGCAATTTTGATGGCCATTTGATCTTATCCTCTTTTTAATGATTTTCTTATTTTTACGATTGTATCATAGGTGCTAATCAAGGTACAATAGTTATAATATTAATATTTCACAAGATAGGAAGATTGTTTATGCAATATCGTAGTACTAGAGGTTCAAAAGAAAACACTTTAACTGCACCTCAAGCAATTATTCAAGGCTTAGCTCAAGACGGTGGGCTTTACGTGCCTGTTGCCTTTCCTCAAGCTAATTTTAAGTTAGAAGATTTATCCAAACTTTCCTACAAGCAAATCGCTGCCATGGTTATTAGCTTATTCTTTGATGACTTTACTAAGGAGCAAATCACCACTGCAGTTCAAAGCGCTTATAGTGAACAATGGGATGATCGCAGCATTGTTCCAATCGAAAAGCACGATAACCGTTTTTACATGGAGCTTTTTCACGGTCCTACCCTTGCCTTCAAAGATATAGCTTTGCAAATGTTGCCACAATTAATGACCAGAGCTGTTCAAATTGAAAAGATTGCTAAAGATATTATTATTTTAACCGCTACTTCTGGCGATACTGGTACGGCATCAATGCGTGGCTTTGCTAATCAAAAGGGTACCGATGTCATAGTCTTTTATCCTGAAGGTGGCGTTAGTCCTGTTCAACTTAAGCAAATGCTCAGCCAACGCGGCAACAATTTGCGTGCAATTGCAATCAAAGGTAACTTTGACGATGCTCAAACTGAAGTTAAAAAAATCTTCAACGATGATTCTTTCAAAAACCGACTTAATGCTAATGGCTATCAATTTTCTTCAGCTAATTCGATGAATATTGGTCGTCTGGTTCCGCAAATTTCTTACTACCTCTACACCTATGGACAATTAGTACGCAGACAAGAAATTAAACTAGGAGACGAAGTTAACTTTGCTGTGCCAACAGGTAACTTTGGTGACATCCTAGCTGGATATTATGCTAAGAAATTAGGTTTGCCTATTAAAAAGTTGATTTGTGCATCTAATGAAAACAATGTATTGATTGATTTCTTTAATAATGGTGTCTACGATAAGCGACGTAAGTTCCATTTAACCAATGCACCAGCAATGGATATCCTAGTTTCCAGCAATTTGGAACGACTTTTATTTGACCTTTATGACGAAAATAACTATGAAGTCGCTAGTTTAATGAATCAATTGACTCAACGCGGTCATTATCAAGTTAGCAGTGAAGTTTTCACTAAATTACAAAAAAATTTTGCAGCTGGTTTTGCAACAGAAGAAGAGGTTAAATCAGAAATCAAACGGGTCTACAATTATGACCGCTATGTAATTGATCCACATACTGCTGTTGGCTCTTTTGTAGCAAATCAATATCAAAAGAAGACCGGCGATCAAACCCCAATGGTCATTGTTTCAACAGCCAGTCCATATAAGTTCCCAGAAACGGTGTATGAAGCCATCACTGGTGGTCCTAGTATGCAAACTGGCGTCGGTGCAATTAAAGAATTGCATGATGAATTAGGCGGTCAATTATCAATCGGTGTGCGTGCCCTTTTTGATCGTGAACCCAAGACCGAAAAAATTATTGAACCAAATGATATGGAAAAAGAAATCAGTTCAATTTTAGATTTGAAATAATAGTTAAGGAAAAATAGATATGAAAGTTGTTAAATTTGGAGGTTCTTCCCTAGCCTCAGGTAATAGCGTAGATAAGGCCCTAAGTATTATTAATGCCGATCCCGAAAGACAAGTCGTTGTAGTCTCAGCACCGGGCAAAAGAACTGAGGATGATATTAAAGTAACCGATCTAATGATCACTTACGCATATATGAGCTTGAGGAGTAATAATTATCAAGACATCGCTACCCGTATTTTTAAGCGTTATGAATTAATTGCCCAATATTTTGAGCTGCCTGAAGCAGAATTAGAGGATATTAAGCAGCTTCTACTTACATTGCCGAAGCTAAGTTACCCTAATAATGACTACCGCATGGCAACCTTTAAAGCACACGGAGAACGTCTTAATGCAATTTTGATTGCTAAAATTTTAAATCATCAAGGAATTAAAGCACGATTTTTAGAGCCAAAAGATGTAGGTTTAATTGTCACTGGCACTTCTAATAATGCTGAAGTCAATCCTGAAACTTATGTGAACTTAAAAAGAATTAAGGCTGCAAAAGATGAAAAGATCATTTTTCCTGGCTTCTATGGCATTACACCATCAGGACATATTGCTACTTTCTCTCGCGGTGGTTCTGACATTACCGGTGCTATTCTAGCTAGGGGGTTAAACGCTGATCTTTATGAAAACTTCACCGATGTCGATGCTATTTTTTCAGCCAATCCCCATATCGTTGATCAGCCCAAGCCAATTAAAAGAATGACTTATCAAGAAATGCGGGAACTATCTTATGCGGGATTTTCCGTCTTTCACGATGAAGCCTTAATTCCTGCTATTCAAGGCGAAATACCTGTCAATGTTAAAAATACTAATGCTCCAGAAAAACCTGGGACAATGATCGTACCAGAGGACGGCTTTATACCTAAACACACAATCACAGGTATTGCCGGAGGCAAAAACTTCGCGGCCCTTTATTTAAGAAAATATATGTTAAATAAAGGTGCTGGTTTCACCTTGAAGTTAATGGAAATTTTGCAAAAACATCACGTTTCATATGAACATATGCCATCAGGAATTGATGATATTACCATTATTTTCAAAAAAGATGTCCTAACTGATCAGTTAATTGATGTTATCTGTAATGAAATTCAAACTAGTCTAAATCCTGATCAAATGCAGTGGATTGATGATTATGCGATCACAATGGTGGTAGGTGAAGGGATGAAGGACAAGCTGACTTTATGTGCTAGCCTGCTTTACCCTCTTGGTAAAAAGAACATCTCCATTCAAATGATTAACCAGGGTGCATCCCAAATCTCAATTATGATTGGTACCAGACGGCAAGATGAAGAAGTAGTTATCAAAACCATTTATGATAATTTCATTGCTCAGGATAAAATTTAACATAAGCTATAATATAACAAATAAAAAAATGGTAAATCTGGTTATTAGTACCTTGATTTACCATTTTTACTTTATGAGATTATCTTTTTACTAAAAAGTAACTACTTTATACTCCAAATATTTTTCTCCATCAAAGTTCATTTTCACAATAAATGGATTCTTTGGCTGGATCATAGCAAAGGCTTCATATTTAAAGCTTGGATCATAGTAATTAATTACTGATCCAATTGCTGTACCATGTCCACCAATAATCATAGTTTGATCTTGATATTTGGACAAAACTAGCTTCAAAGCTACAACATTTCTCTTCTGCGTCTCTTTTAAAGATTCGCCATTTCTTAGCTTATAATCAAAATCTTCCCACTGTCTTTCACAATATTCATGAAAATTAGAAATCCACTCATCACCAATTTTTCTTTCTCTAAAGTCAGAAATAGATGATAATGTTAGTTCCTTCTCGTCTATAACTGGTTGAATTGTATCAATTGCACGCTTGAATGGACTAGAAAAAGCTTGGTCGATGTGTTTATCTCTAAAGTAATCAGTTACTTTTTTTCTATCTTGCAACCCCTTTTCTGTCAAAGGACGTGTTAAATCATCATGAACTGATAAATCAGGTTGAGCATGTCTTACAAAATATACTGTTGTCATAATTGTCTCCCAAGCAATAACATATTATATATTTTTTTACTACCGTTATTTGAATCAAATTTTACTTAATCCAATTTATAAATTCAATGATAAATTAATTTTTCCTTGCTCTAATTCAATTTTTCACGATACACTAAAAGCAAATATTTGTATACTCACGAAAGGATTTCATATGGGATTAGAAATACTCAATCATACTGATCAAAAATTAATTTCCAATGCCGATTTTTGGCAATTAGTTGATTTTCAAAGAGAATCAAATAAATTCTCTGAGTTTAAAGGTATTTCCTTTGTTTCCAACATTAAATTTATTGAGAAAAATCTTCTACCACGTTTTGACCAGATCACACTAATTCTTGGACTAACTGATAATGGATCAAATTCAATTGGCAAAAGAATTGACCAAATTTTAAATAAGCGTCGTGATTTGATTGAATATAGTTACGAGCACCAAGATAGTACCTTCACTAAACGCATTTTAGATGGTAGTTTACAACTTTTCTTCACCAAACAGAATTTGATTCACACTAAGCTTTATTTAATGAGAAATCAAAGCAAGTACTCCGTCTTTTCGGGTTCAATGAATCTTACCGATGCGGCTGTTAATAAAAATATGGAGCAATTAGTTTGGGACTACGGCAATACTTCTGATCCATTGTTCAATTGCTACCAACAAATGTTTCAGGATAACCTTGATCAAGCTGCAACATACATTGATGCTAAAAAATTATCTGGTTATTTAAAAGACAAAGATAAAGAAGAGCTACGCATTCATGTGATGCAGGATTCTTCTCTAGAAATTAAAAATAGTCCTAATTCAACTGGTAAAGACATCATCATTCTTCCAGCTGAAGAGATCAAAAAGTATCGTGACCATTACAGCAAAGATGATGAATTAAAGAAATTATCTGAAAATGAAAAGCTTGTTGCTTCACAAACAGTTACTTTATTTGGTGAAGGTGGCAATAAAAGACGTAAGCTAGATACAATCGGGCAAGATTTATATAGCTTAACTCAGCACATTATTCGTCAAGACAAAAAGGCAAAAGCAGATACAACACAAATTGAAAAAGAAGAAGATCTCTTCCCTGTTCCTGTTCAGTTTTACAATAATGGTCAATTATTCCAAGCCTCTAAAATTGGTGATAACATCCCTTCTGAAGTTATTACTTCTGATTTAACTGAAGAGCAATTAAAAAATGCACTTCAGCTTTTCTGTGATATCACTCATGAATATAATACTTACAAAGAAGTTGGTGAAGGCTGGCAAGCTTGTGACTTTATGTTGTTTCTGTATGAATCACCATGGCTTTGGAAAATCCGCAATTTATATGAATTATCTGGAAGCAACGTATCTAGAGAGGACGTGCCTATTGCTACAGCACTAATCGGACAAGGTCGAACTGGTAAGTCCACCCTAGGGAAAAGAATAGCCGCTAAATTAATTGGTGCTCATAATTTCTTAGATAGTGGAATGATGGATCCAAAGAATTATGCCTTTGGCAAGAGTAATATCAATATGACAATTACCAACACGCTAAGTGACTATGTATATACAAATGGTCCTGTAAGTCCATTAATGATTGATGATGTCAGTCCTGAACTTACAACGCGTACTTACTTTGAAAGATTCATCAAGGAAGTTACTAACAACCGTAATTTAACTCATCCCTCACCAGCATTCATTTTCACGATGAATAGACAAGAAAGCTCTATTAAATCACAATTTTCACTAAAGCCTGAAATTATGCGTCGTTTATGGTACTTAAGCTTTGAATCTACTTTTTCAGGTGAAAGTGATCAACGTAATGCAGCATTAACTAGCTTATTTAGCCGTGCAAATGATGATCTTTTTAAATATTGTCAAGTTGAATTAGCAAAATTCTTTACTAACGTTAGTGTTGAAGACGCGCAGAAGATTGAAAGAGACTTCTTATATCCAATCAAGCATGTTTTAAAAACTGCACTTGATAAATTTGATATGTATAACCAAGTCAGCAAGTATTTTGAAGAAAATTACGATTATTCCCTATTCGTTGGTCGAAATGATTGGGGAATGTTAATCAATCAAGCAAAAATTGGTAGCGATATCTTATTTATTAAACAAGATGACCGGCTAAAAGCTCAAATCAATAAAGAGCTTTTCAATAAAATCTCCGATCAAACGGCGAAAAACAGTGGCTCTACTATGCTTGATCGCTACTTTAAATATTTGCCTAGAAAATATCACATTGCATCACAACAAACTAGTACTGGCTTTATCCTTGACGTGGAAAACTTTGATAAATGGCTTGATGATGATACGTTAATGAATAAGTATCAAAATAGTAGTTCATTTAGAGATAAGCAACAACGAGACAATCAAGCACAATTAACTCAAACAGTTGATATGCTGGCTAAGGCAATGTTAGAAGATCGTGAACAACGACGAAAAGAAGAGGCTAAAAAGAACCATAGTTGGTTTGGTAATCTCTTCCATAGAAATTAGATTGTATCATTCAAAATAAGGCTTCTAACCTATCATGACTTGAAGTCTTATTTGCTATATGGATAATAATGTTGAGATTTAGATTGATATTCTTTTACTGAAATTATTTCGTCAAAGTTAGAATAGAATCTAGTTTGTGATATTCAATACTTCCAAGTGATAAGGTAACCTTCGTTCCTTTATTTAGATCTAAGATTAAATCTAGATAATCGAGATCAAAATCAATAGGACTGAGACGCAAATTTTTAAGATAAACAACAGAAGCATTCTTTATCTCTGACAAATTAATGATTTGCTTATCTTTTTTACGCAAACCAAGTAACTGCAGCAATTTTAGTGCATCATTGCTATCATAAGTGATAGATGTGATATTCTTACTATCAATTTGCCAATATGAACTAAAACAGGTAGGTAAAGTTAAAAATACGCCTAAAATTAGTACAATAAGAAATAGCCACCAAGGTTGATAACCAAATCCTGTTAAAAACAGTGAAAGAAAAATCACCACAATTATACCGATTAAAACATGACTCAATTTAACAGGAGTTCCAACAATAATTCTGTCTTTCATTGTGCTCACCTTCTTATTTATTTTCCTGCGCAATATTATAAAGCGCTTTCAAAATAAACCCTTGAGGTAAAACTTATGAAAATAGGTATTATTCAAGCTACATCGCAAAAAAGTAAAAATTTCATATTAGAGAAGTATATCAAAGAATCTGTAGGATCCAATGATCAAGTATTCAATTTTGGTATTTATCAAGATAGTTCGGCTAGTCTAGCTTACGTGCAAGTTTCCCTAGCTGTTGCATTATTAATTAATAGCAAGGCGACTGACTTCATTGTGACAGGATGTACTTCTGGACAAGGAATGATGCTTGCATGAAATACTTTTCCTAATATTCAATGTGGTTATATCCCCACTCCACAAGATGCTTTTCTTTTTGGTCATATCAATAACGGCAGTGTTGTCTCCTTTCCACTAGGACTTAATTGGGGTTGGAGTGGTGAAATCAATTTTGAGCAGACTATAAAAAATCTTTTTGAACAGCCTTGGGGACAAGGTTATCCTCCTTCACAAGCAAAAAGAAAGATAAGAAATGCTCAAGAAGTTAAAAATCTCAACGTAATTAGTAAGAAATCAATGATTGACATTATACCTAAAATTGATCCTGATCTTATTTTCCCTGTGCTCAATTATGAACCGATTTATAACTTCATAATTAAAAACGGAACCGATCAAAAATTAATTTCAATTATCAAAAGGATAAAAAATGACTACAAAAATTGAAAAAATATCTCCTAAAATCTACAAAGTAACTGATAACGATAAGCATCTAGGCACTATTTCTACTTATCACAATCTTTTTCATAACAAATATATTTATCTAAAATTCAATCTAAGTGATTACTCTGTAAATATTCCATTTTCAAAAATAGTTCAAGCAGAGCACCAAGCATTGCAAGTCATGATTGATTCAAATGAAAATCCAATCGTAGATTTTTTATTAAGAAATGGTTTTATCTGCAAACGACACTGTTATACGCTTACCGTTAACAAAAAAGATTTAAAAATTGAGATCAATAACAAATTATCTCTTCATTTTTTCAATACAGAAAGTCCCGATTACAGAACATGTTGCCAATTACTTTATAAATATTACAAACAAGTTCATCAATCTGTGTCACCATTAACTGCTAATATTGACACGTTTATCCAAGAAGTTCCAACAAAAACTGGATATTATAGTACTAATGAACTCGGAGAAATAGATAATCTTGTATTCACTGAAAACAACGAGATTGCATACATCTGTTCTTGGGATAGGTTTAGTTCTAATAATTTTATTGAAACTATTCTAGTTAAAATGTTTCAAAATTATCCTTCAATATTTTTTGAAGCAGACGATACTGACTGGATGGCTTATCAATTACTAAGCTATTTTAAAATAAATAAGAATAACAGTTTCAATACCTATATCTTTCCAAACTAAAGTAAAGACACTGCATCCCTAAAAATGCAGTGTCTCTCTTCAACTATTCTTTTACTAAATGAATCTCTCGATCAAACAACTGATGCGTTCCTTCATTAAAGTTATGGGCAATAAAAACAATCGTCGTTTTGCTTTTCAATAAA
>ERZ1643249.2903-NODE-2903-length-15557-cov-4.146884_pt1 | contig 15557 bp, 15 predicted proteins | sample MGYA00579263_ERZ1643249 | MGnify/ENA primary metagenome ERZ1643249 (study PRJEB29033, sample SAMEA4952264) | chicken gut metagenome | biome: Broiler Chicken; feature: Gastrointestinal Tract; material: Caecum | place: Ireland | collected 2018 | study: Broiler...
TAAATGAGCCCTAAAGCTCTTTCAAGGTGCTCAATGATTAGGCTGTTGGATTGAACGCATATTTAAATGAAATTGCATTTTAAGTTCTGGCCCATTGAAATTTCAAACATTTAAAGGGCTGTTTTTTGTAGCGCTGTTTGCCATTTTCTTCGGCCTTTTCGGGCTGAACGAACGGGAACTTTGGCGGGCGTCCCGGACGGCGGCCATCTCCATGTCCACCTTTGCGGTGGCTGGGGTCTGCTTCATTAAGATTTACGGCGGGTTTGCCATCGGCCGGAAAAAAAGCAAGGAAATCGCCTACTCTGTCATGATTGCCGCCTTTATTACCGACCTCATCACCTATTTCCAGATTTCCATTATGCTCATTAACTATGAGGAGCGGGCGCCCCTCACCCAGGACGTCTTTACCTTTGCCGGCGTGGTGATCCTTCAGGTGATTACCATTTACCTGGCCACCTATCTGGGGAACTACCTGTATTTCCGGGTGAACCCTCCGGACACGGTGGTTGTGGTGTACGGGGACAAGGAGGGGCTTGTCAATTTTGTTTCCAAGATTAACAAGTACAAAAAGCAGTATGAGATCCGAACTCTCTGCTCCATCCATGACGAGAACCTAAAGCAGGTAATCCGGGACCATCAGACGGTGTTTTTATACTCCCTGCCGGAGTCGGACAAGGACCGGCTGGTGGAATACTGCTATAAGCACCGGAAGAATATCTACTTCACCCCCAATCTTGCGGACATTGTCACCAAGCATTCCCACCATGTGCTGGTGGACGATGTGACGGTGCTGGAATCCCGGGTCACCGGCCTGACCTTTGAGCAGAGCCTTATTAAGCGGGTCTGCGACATTATCGTCTCCGCCCTGGCCATTCTGGTATCCAGCCCCATTATGCTTCTGGAAGCCCTGGCCATCAAGCTGGAGGACGGCGGCCCTGTTTTCTTTAAGCAGCCCCGTGTCACCAAGGACGGCCAGATTTTCCAGGTGCTGAAATTCCGCACCATGATTGTGGATGCAGACAAAAATAAAAAACGCCTGGCCTCCCAGGACGACGACCGGATCACCAAAGTGGGCCGGGTGCTGCGGAAGCTGCGCATCGACGAGCTGCCCCAGTTTATCAACATCCTCAAAGGGGAAATGAGCGTGGTAGGCCCCCGTCCGGAGCAGGCGGAAATTACGGAGAAATATGTGGAAGTCCTGCCGGAATTCCGCTACCGGTTAAAGGTAAAGGCCGGCCTTACGGGCCTGGCCCAGATTTTGGGGAAATACAACACCACCCCCAAGGACAAGCTGATTTTGGATTTGATGTACATCGAGCAGTACAGCATCTGGGTGGACCTGCGGATTATGTTCCAGACAGTCAAGGTGCTCTTTAAATCCGACAGCACCGAAGGCGTTGTGGGCGAGCTTCCCATCGACCTGGAAGGCCATCAGGCCGCTTTGGAGGAAACAGAGGAAATCAAATAAGGGGGCGGCCAGTATGCTGAAATTTTATAAAACCATCGACGGGCATATTCAGCGGCTGAAACAGGAAGAGCCGGGCTGCTGGGTCATGGCGGTCCATCCTACGGAGCAGGAGCTTCAGTATATGCAGATGTCCATGAACCTGGACCGGGACTTTTTAAGCGCGTCCCTGGACGAGGAAGAAATGTCTCGTACGGAAAAGGAGGAGGACCAGACCTTTATTGTTGTGGACGTCCCCTACCAGGTGGAGGATGAAGAACAGAACGAGGAAAACAGTACAGTCCTTTTTACGACAATCCCCCTTGGTATTATCATTACGGACCAGTATTTTGTCACCATCAGTTCTAAACAGAGCGAAATCCTGGACAACATTGCCGCCGGAATGGTCCGGGGCGTGCAGACCAAGATGCATACCCGTTTTTTGCTGATCATCCTTCTTCGCATTGCCCAGCGGTTTTTGCTGCACCTGAAAATGATCGACCGGATTGCCACCAGCATGGAAAGCCAGATGCATTCTTCCATGAAGAATGAAGCGTTAATCCAGCTGATGAGCCTGCAAAAGTCCCTGGTTTATATTTCCACCTCCCTGCGGGCCAACGAGGCTACCCTGAAACGGATTTCCCGGGGCAACCTGGTGACCCTTTATGAGGACGACGAGGACCTGATGCAGGACGTCCTCATTGAGATTCACCAGGCCATGGAGATGTCGGAAATCCACACCAACATTCTCACCGGCACCATGGACGCTTACGCCTCCATTATTTCCAACAACCTGAATATCGTCATGAAGGTCATGACCTCGGTTACCATCCTCATGACCATCCCCAATATGGTGTTCGGCTATTACGGCATGAACGTCAGCGGGCTTCAATTCCCGGTTTGGTGGGTGCCTGTCCTGGTTTCCCTGGTCCTGGTGCTGGCGGCTGCGGCAGTCCTGGCCAAGTTTAAAATGTTTAAATGACGATACGGGCGGGCTTTGTCCGCCCTTCTATTTTTCAGAAAGGAAGAACCTGAATGCCCCCTCTGAACTTTCTCATCAAACCGGCCTCCGGCAGCTGCAATATCCGGTGCCGGTACTGTTTTTACCATGACATCGGGGAAAACCGGGACGTGGCTTCCTACGGAGTCATGTCCTATGAAACCCTGGAAACCCTTACCCGCAAGGCTCTGGAAGCGGCGGAGGGCAGCTGCGCCTTCGGCTTCCAGGGAGGCGAGCCAACTTTGGCAGGCCTTGGCTTTTTCCGGAAGGCAGTGGAGCTTCAGAAAAAATACGCCCGGCCGGGGCTGCGGGTTTCCAACGCTATCCAGACCAACGGCATGGCCATTGACCGTGAGTGGGCGGAATTTTTGGCGGAAAATCATTTCCTGGTGGGGCTTTCCATGGACGGCACCAAGGAGATCCACGACGCCAACCGGGTGGGCGTCAAAGGGGAGGGGACCTTCAGCCGGGTGCTGCGGACGGCCCAGCTTTTGACGGCCAAACAGGTGGATTTCAATATCCTGACGGTGGTGACCCGGCAGTCGGCCCCCCATATCGGGAAAATTTACAGCTTTTTCCGGCGTTCGGGATTAAGGTGGCTCCAGTTTATCCCCTGCCTGGACCCCTTGGGGGAGGAGCGGGGCAGCAACCCCTATTCCCTGACCCCGGAGGTGTACGCCAAGTTTTTAAAAGACCTTTTTGACCTTTGGTACCGGGACGTAAAAGCCGGAGAATTTATCTACATCCGCTATTTTGAGAACCTGGTGGGCATGGTCATGGGCTACCGGCCGGAAAGCTGCGGCCTCTCCGGCCGGTGCGTCATCCAGAATGTGGTGGAAGCCGACGGCTCCGTCTACCCCTGCGACTTTTATGCTTTGGATGAATGGAAGCTGGGGAACATCCGCACCGATTCCATCCCGGAAATGATGAACGGCGAAACCGCCCGGAAGTTCCTGCAAGTCCCCCTGGAAATCCCCGGAGAGTGCAAAGCCTGCCAGTTTTACGGCATCTGCCGGGGGGGCTGCCGCCGGGACCGGGAGCCTATGCAGGGGGACTGCCTGCCCTTAAACTATTTCTGCCCGGCCTACAAAGAATTTTTCGCATACGCCCTGCCGCGATTAAAGGAGATTGCCCATGAAGCCGCACGCCGCCAGTCCGGATACACCCATCTTTGATTTCCTGCGCCGCTATGAGCAAAGCGGCGTCTCCCGGCTGCACATGCCGGGGCATAAAGGGAACCCGCCTAAGCTTCCCGGCTGGGAGAAGCTGCCCTTTTCCCTGGATATCACTGAAATTAAAGGGGCCGACGCTCTGTTTGAGGCGGAGGGCGTCATCGGCCGGTCGGAGGAGATTGCCGCCGGGCTTTTCGGGGTGAAATCCACCTGCTATTCTGCGGGAGGCTCCACCCTGTCCATATTGGGCATGGTGCGGACGGCCTACTCCTTGGGCGGAAAAATCCTGGCGGCGCGCAACTGCCATGTGGCCTTCGTCCGGGCCTGCATTCTCCTAGACTGGCAGCCCCTCTGGCTTCTGTCGGAATACGACGGGGAACACGGCCTGTTCCGGCCCGCAACAGCCGGGGAGGTTGCCGCCGCTATGGACGCCGACCCGGAAATTAAGGCCGTTTACCTGACCAGCCCCGATTATTACGGCGGCATGACGGATATTGCCGCAATCGCCCGGGAGGTGCACAAACGGGGCGGCATCCTGTTAGTCGACAACGCCCACGGAGCCCATCTGCGCTTTCTGCCGGAGGATAAGCACCCCATGACCTTGGGAGCGGACCTTTGCTGCGACAGCGCCCACAAAACCCTTCCTGTCCTCACCGGCGGCGGGTATCTGCACTGCAATCTGGACATCCCCAAAGAGACCCTGAAGGCCAATATGGCCCTCTTTGGCTCCACAAGCCCCTCCTATTTGATCCTGGCCTCCCTGGATTTGTGCAACGCCTATTTGGCGGGGCAGGCCCGGGAGGATTTTGCGGCCATGTGCAGGCGGGTTTCCAAAACGGAAGGGGTTCTCCGGGAAAGGGGCGTTTCCCTTCTGCCCTGGAAGGAGGACCCGGCCAAAATCACCATAGACTGCCAGCAATGCGGCTGGACCCATGAAAAAATGGCGGCCTTCCTCCGGGAGAATCAAATGGAGCCGGAGTTTGCCGGAGGCGGGAAAATCATCCTCATGGTTTCCCCCCAGACCCCGGAAAGGGATTTTGCCCGGCTGGAAGAGGCCTTTTCCGGCTTTGTCCCCGGCGCGCCCATCCCGTATGGGACGGAGAAGCCCTGCCCGAAGCCGGTTCTGACCCTGCGCCAGGCGGAATTCTCCCCCTGGGAGAGAATTCCGGTGGAGGACGCCCTGGGACGAATCGCCGCCGAAAGCGTCATCACCTGCCCGCCGGCCATTCCGGTGGCGGCCGCCGGAGAACGAATCGGGGAAAATGAAAAAAAACTTCTGAAAAACAGTGGTAATTTTTCTCTGAAAGTGGTAAAATAATAACATAAGCCATTGGGCTTGCAGGATACTTACAAAGGAGGCCTCTTGTATGAAACTTATTTACGCCATTGTCAGCAGCGACGACAGCTCTTCTGTTTCCGGCGCTTTGACCCAGAACGGGTTCTTTGCTACCAAGCTCGCGTCTACCGGCGGTTTCCTGATGGCCGGCAACACCACCTTCCTGATTTGTACCGAGGATGAGAATGTGGATCGGGTCATCAGCATTATCGCCGACCATTCCAAAAAACGCAAACAGATGGTTTCTTCCTCCGCGGGCTACGGCCTGGGCTCCTACACGCCCTTCCCGGTGGAAGTGACCGTGGGCGGCGCGACTATTATCGTCACCGACGTCCAGCGTTTTGAGAAGCTTTAAGCCGGATGGGTTTTTCATCGTTCCAAGGTAATTCCGCCGCAGTCCGAATGCTGCGGGCCGCGGCGGAAGGCCGGCGGCCAAGCCATGCGTACCTGCTCTGCGGGGCCCAAGGGCTTGGAAAGAAAACCTTAGCCCGGATTTTTGCGCAGGCGCTTTTATGCGGCGGCGGGCCGAAACCCTGCGGCCGCTGCGGCGCCTGCGTCAAGTTTTTAAAGAATGCCCATCCGGATTTTTCCGTGGTGAAAAAGCCCGGGGACAAGACGGCGATTTTGGTGGAACAGGTTCGGGCCATGCGGGAGGATGTGTTTATCCGCCCCAATGAGTCGGATTGGCGGGTGGTCCTTATTGAGGACGCGGACGATATGAACCTGGCCGCCGCCAACGCCCTGTTAAAGGTGCTGGAGGAGCCGCCGCCATACGCCGTATTTCTGCTGACGGCAAAAAGCCGCCGGGCTTTGCCGGAGACTATCGTTTCCCGGTGCGTGACGCTGGAACTCTTCGGCGTTTCCGCTGAAGAGGCGGCCGGATGGCTGAAAGAACGGCTTCCCGGATTGGAAGGGGAGGAGCTTTGGCGGGCCGTCCGGTACGGCGGCGGGAATTTGGGCAAAAGCCTGGCCTTTTTGGGGCAGGACTCCGTCCGCCGGGGATATGAACAGGCCCTGGCCCTGGCAAAAGCCCTGACTGCCCGCCGGGAATTTGACGTGCTGGAGGCGCTGGCCCCCTTTGACGGGGACCGGGAGGGCCTGCGCCGTCTGCTTTCCGATTTTGACGGCCTTCTGGGCAGGATTGCCGCGGCGCCCTTTGCGCCGGGGGACCCGGACGCGGAGGAGCTTTCCCGCAGAATCCAGCCTATCCGGGCGGCGGCCCTGCACGACGTTATCGGGGAGGTCCGTGAAGCCTTGCAATACAACGCAAACTGCCCGCTGACAGCGGCGCTTCTGGGAGCCAGGCTGAAAACAGTGATGGAAGCCCGGGCCTTGTAAGCGGAGAAAGGGAATTTTAAATTTTATGACCGAAATTATTGGCGTCCGGTTTTCCAATACCGGCAAAACCTATTATTTTTCCCCCAACGGGAAAACAGCGCCCGTAGGCCAACGGGTCATTGTGGAAACCGCCCGGGGCGTGGAGTGCGGGACTGTGACTATTGCCAACCAAATGGTGGAGGACGACCGCATTGTGGCCCCGTTAAAGAGCATTATCCGGGTCGCCACGGAAAAGGACCTGGAACAGCTTTCGGAAAACGCCCGGAAGGAAAAGGAAGCCTTCCGGATCTGCCAGGAAAAAATCGCCCGCCACAAGCTTCAGATGAACCTGGTGGACGTGGAATATACCTTTGACAACAACAAAATCCTCTTTTATTTTACCGCCGACGGGCGCATCGATTTCCGGGAACTGGTAAAGGATCTGGCCAGCGTTTTCCGCACCCGCATCGAGCTGCGGCAGATCGGCGTCCGGGACGAGGCCAAAATGCTGGGAGGCATCGGCATCTGCGGCCGGCCCTTCTGCTGCGCCAGCTTTTTAGGGGATTTCCAGCCGGTTTCCATTAAAATGGCCAAGGAACAGGGGCTTTCTTTAAACCCCACCAAGATTTCCGGCGCCTGCGGCCGGCTTATGTGCTGCTTAAAATATGAGCAGGACGCTTATGAGGAGCTTTTAAAGATCACTCCCAAAAACGGCGCGGCAGTCCAAACCCCCGACGGCCGGGGCGTTGTGGTGGACAGCAACCTTTTAACCGGCGCGCTGAAGGTCCAGCTGGACGAACGGCCTGACGCCGCCCCGGCTGAATACAACCGCCGGGAGGTCAAGCCCCTCCGGGGAGAATTTGGCGGCAAGTCCCATCGGGAGGAAAAAACGGGCCTTGACGAGTAAATTGGAAAGAAAATTTCCGCAAGACCTTGATTTTTAAAGAAAATATGGTACAATAATACCAGAGAACACGAAGGAGGTGTAATACCCATGGCATATGTAATCAACGATGAGTGCATCAGCTGCGGCGCTTGCGCCGGCGAATGCCCTGTCAGCGCAATTTCTGAAGGCGACGGCAAGTACGTGATCGATGCGGCTACCTGCATTGACTGCGGCAACTGCTCTAACGTCTGCCCTGTCGGCGCTCCTCAGGCCGAGTAATTCTGCCCGGTTTGGAAAAAACAGTGAAGCCAGCAGTCCCGTTTTGGGATTGCTGGTTTTTTACATCCCCGAAAAATAACCGGGCAGGCCCAAAACACCTGCCCGTTCCAATATCCGCGCTTAAGTAGAGGACCTTCTCCGGGGGGTCAGACCGAAACTGATGGACAGGGCCGAATCTACCGAATGCATGGCGTCCTCCGGCAGTTCCCCCATTTTTTCCCGCAGGCGGCGCTTGTCTAAAGTCCGCACCTGCTCCAAAAGCACCACGGAATTTTTGGTGAGGCCGCAGGAATTGGCGGACAATTCAATGTGGGTGGGGAGTTTGGCCTTCCCCTGCTGGCTGGTAATGGCCGCGGCGATGACGGTGGGGCTGTATCGGTTTCCCACGTCGTTCTGGACGATGAGCACAGGCCGTATCCCGCCCTGCTCAGAGCCGACGACGGGGCTTAAATCTGCGTAATAGATTTCTCCGCGCTTGACTGACATGGTAAAGTCGCTCCTTTCTAAGGGTTCTGTTCTATTTTATTGCAATGTCCGGGGGCTGGTTCCCGGCCGGAAAAACAGGCGGTTTGGGCTGAATTTGTGAGCCGTCCGTCCCGGATTTGCACCGTGCGGCGGGCCATGGCCGCAACGGCGGGGTCGTGGGTGATGAGGACGATGGTCTTTCCCTCCCGGTTTAAGGCGCAAAGGCAGTCCATAACCTCCGCGCCGGTGGCGGAGTCCAGGTTCCCCGTAGGCTCGTCCGCTAAAATCAGGGGAGGGCTGGCGGCAATGGCCCGGGCAATGGCCGTCCGCTGCTGCTGGCCCCCGGAAAGCTCCCCGGGGCGGTGTTCCATCCGGGAGGAAAGCCCCATTTTTTCCAAGGCCCTTACCGCCAGATTCCGCCGTTCCCCCGGCGGAATCCCCCGGTAAAGGAGGGGAAGCTCCACATTTTCCAGGGCGCTTAGGGTGGGGATCAAATGAAACCCCTGGAAAATAAACCCAATTTTCCGGCTGCGGATTTGGGTCAGTTCCATTTCGTCCAAATCCGAAACGTCCGCCCCGTCCAGAAGGTACCGGCCGGAGTCCGGGGCGTCCAGGCAGCCCAGCAGGTTCATCAGGGTGGATTTCCCCGACCCGGAGCTGCCGATAATGGCCAGAAAATCCCCGGCTTCCACAGTGAGGGAAATCCCCCGCAGGGCTTCCACCGCGTTGTTCCCGGCCCGGTATGTGCGGCAAACGTTTTCCATTTGAATCAGAGCCATCCTCAAATCCCTCCTGCAAAAATAGTTTGTCCCACCTGAAATGGCCTTATACAGCGGGTGAAATTTTGTGAAATATGAAATTTGTGTGAATTTCCGCCGGGTTTCCCTTGTTGCCCAGGCGGATATTTGGTATAATATCCTTGTATGAGGAGTATGCCTCAGCCCAATTGAAAATGGAGGCGTTTGCATTGACGTTGAATTTAGTTCTGGTGGAACCGCAGATCCCCCAGAACACCGGAAATATTGCCCGGACCTGTTCGGTAACAGGGGCCAGGCTCCACATTGTCAAACCCATGGGGTTTGAAGTGGACGACAAAAAGCTCAAGCGGGCGGGCCTGGATTACTGGCGCCTGCTGGACATTACTTATTACGAAAACTGGGCGGATTTCCGGGAGAAAAACCCCGGCCCCTTTTATTATTTCACCACCAAGGGCCGCAAGGCCCATTCGGACGTCCGGTACCCCGACGGGGCGTACCTGGTGTTCGGCCGGGAGGACGCGGGCCTGCCGGAGGAGCTTTTGAAGGACAACCCGGAAGATTGCGTCCGGATCCCCATGCGTTCGGAGGTAAGGAGCTTAAATCTCTCCAATTCCGTGGCCATCGGCGTTTATGAGGCCCTGCGCCAGTGGGGATACCCGGAATTGGAACAAAAAGGCCGTCTGGCCCGGCTTTGCTGGGACGAGGACGCTGAATAAAGGAAAGAATGGAGCAGACAGCTATGAGAAAAATTAAAATCGTCACAGATTCCGCCTGCGATATTCCAAAGGAGCTGGAGGAAAAGCACCAGATCCGGATTCTCCCCTTCTCCATTACAGTGGGGGACCAAAGCTATGTGGAACGGCGGGATTTTACCCCGGAGGAATTTTACGGGATCTTGGAGTCCAGCCCCAAAATCCCCAGCACCGCCCAGTATACCGCCATGCAGTTTACGGAGGTTTATGAGGAGCTTTTCGGGGAAGGCTATACCAATGTGATCTATGTGTCCATCAACGCCAAGGGCTCCAGCACCAACAGCAACGCCCATCTGGCCAAGAAACAGTTCTTCGAGGCCCACCCGGAGGCGGATGGGGAATTTGAGATCGACATCGTGGATTCCCAGACCTATTCCATGGGCTACGGCTATCCGGTCATCGAGGCCGCCAAAAAGGCGGAAAAGGGGATGCAGCCCGCGGAGATCGTGGCCTATTTGGAGGACTGGTTCAACTGCTGCCGGGTGATCTTTGCCCCCTATACCCTGGAATATGTGAAAAAAAGCGGCCGGGTCAGCTGCGCCGCCGCCTTTGTGGGGGAACTCATGGGGTTAAAGCCCCTCATCTCCTTTGAGGACGGCGAATCGGTGACCTTCGGCAAGGTCCGGGGGGAAAAGGCCGTGATCCCGGCTCTGATTAAAAAGGTAAAAGCCGAAATGATCCCCCAGACGCCCTATGTGGTCCTCTATGGCTCCGCGCCGGAATACGGGGACCAGCTGGCGGGGGACCTGGAAAAGGAGCTGGGCTATCCCTGCGAGATCAAAGCGCCTATCGGAGCCGCCATCAGCATCAACGCCGGTCCCAAGGTTGCGGCTGTCATTTTCCGGGGCAGGCCCCGGCATTAACCCTTTTGGCGGAAATCCACGAGAAGTTTTTGGAAAAGCAAGCCTCTTTCGGTGGATTTTTTGGGTGGATTTTGCAGGAAATCCCTTGCAAATTTTTGGGAAATGCGATAAAATAATCTTAGGCTTGTTTACTCTTTAACAATCAAATGTGAATAGGGAAGGATGAACAAACATGACCTCTTACAACAAAAAAACTGTGGAAGACATCAATGTCAAGGGCAAAAGAGTCCTGGTTCGCTGTGACTTTAACGTCCCCATGAAGGACGGCAAAATCACCAACGACAACCGCATCGTCGCGGCTCTGCCCACTCTGAAAAAACTGATTGAAAACGGCGGCCGCCTGATCCTGTGCAGCCACTTGGGCAAACCGAAAAACGGCCCCGAAGAAAAATTCAGCCTGGCTCCCGTGGCTGTCCGCCTGGGCGAGCTGCTGGGCAAGGAAGTTGTTTTCGCCAACGACGACAACGTTGTGGGCGAGAACGCCAAAGCCGCTGTGGCCGCTATGAAAGACGGCGACGTAGTTCTGCTCCAGAACACCCGGTTCCGCAAAGAGGAAACCAAGAACCTGCCTGAGTTCAGCGAGGAGCTGGCCAGCCTGGCGGACGTTTATGTCAACGACGCCTTCGGCTCCGCTCACCGCGCTCACTGCTCCACCGCCGGCGTTACCGACTACATCAAGGAAAGCGCTGTGGGCTACCTGATGCAGAAGGAAATCCAGTACCTGGGCAACGCAGTCAACGATCCTGTCCGTCCCTTCCTGGCAATCCTGGGCGGCGCGAAAGTTTCCGACAAGCTGAGCGTTATCGAAAATCTGCTGAACAAAGTTGACACCCTGATTATCGGCGGCGCGATGGCCTACACCTTCTTAAAAGCCAAAGGCTACGAAGTTGGCAAGAGCCTGGTTGACGACGAGAAGGTGGAATACTGCAAAGAGATGCTCAAGAAGGCGGAAGATAAGGGCGTGAAGCTCCTCCTGCCTGTGGATACCGCTGTTGCGGAAGCGTTCCCGGATCCTATCGACGCTAAGATCGAAGTGAGCTATGTGGATTCCGACAAGATCCCGGCGGACATGATGGGCCTGGATATCGGACCCAAGACCCAGGAGCTGTTCGCTTCTGCGGTGAAAGAAGCCAAAACCATCGTTTGGAACGGGCCTATGGGCGTGTTTGAGAACCCCACCCTGGCAGCCGGCACCCTGGCTGTTGCCAAGGCTATGGCCGAGGCTGACGCCACCACTGTCATCGGCGGCGGCGACTCCGCTGCGGCTGTCATTCAGCTGGGCTTCGCCGACAAGATGACCCACATCTCCACCGGCGGCGGCGCTTCCCTGGAATACCTGGAAGGCAAGGAACTTCCCGGCATCACCTGCATCAACAACAAATAATTTTGCCGCACAGGGGTTCAGATTTCTGGACCCCTGTATTGGCATTGTCTATGAATTTGGAGGAAATTGACATGAACAAAGCTCTGCGCAAAGCCGTTATTGCCGGCAACTGGAAAATGAACAAGACCCGCCCCGAAGCCAAGGAACTGGTAGAGGCTATTAAGCCTCTGGTTGCCGACGCCGGCTGCGAAGTAGTCGCCTGCGTGCCCTTCACCAACCTGGAAACCGTTCTGGAAGCGGTTAAAGGCTCCAACATCAAAGTGGGCGCGGAAAACTGCCACTTTGAGAAATCCGGCGCTTTCACCGGCGAGATTTCCGCGGATATGCTGGCGGAAATGGGCGTGGAATACGTCATCATCGGCCACTCCGAGCGCCGCCAGTACTTCGGTGAGACCGATGAAACTGTCAACAAACGCACCCGCGCCGCCCTGGCCGCCGGCCTGAAGGTGATCCTCTGTGTGGGCGAAATGCTGGCCGACCGGGAAAACGGCATCACCGACGAGCTGGTTGCCATGCAGACCAAGATCGCCCTGAAGGACGTTACTGCTGAGGAACTGAAAAACGTTATCATTGCTTACGAGCCCGTCTGGGCGATCGGCACCGGCAAAACCGCTACCGCCGAGCAGGCCAACGAGGTTTGTGCTGTAATCCGCGCCACCATCGAAAAACTCTACGGCAAAGAAGCGGCCGACGGCATCACCATCCAGTACGGCGGCTCCATGAACGCCAAAAACGCCGCGGAACTGGTTGCCCAGCCTGACGTGGACGGCGGCCTCATCGGCGGCGCTTCCCTGAAAGCCCCCGATTTCGCGGCCATCGTTGAAGCTGCCACCAGAGGCTAATCCCTGATTTCACAGAAAGGAAATCTCCATGAAAAAACCTGTTGCTTTGATTATTATGGACGGCTTTGGCTGCAATCCTGACAAAAAGGGCAACGCCATTGCCGAAGCCAATACCCCCAACCTGGACAAGCTCTTTGCCCAGTGCCCCCACACCCAGATCGGCGCCAGCGGCTTAGACGTTGGCCTGCCCGACGGCCAGATGGGCAACTCCGAGGTGGGCCACACCAACATCGGCGCCGGCCGGGTGGTTTACCAGATGCTGGTGAAAATCTCCAAGGACATCAAAGACGGCGCTATCCGCAAAAACCCCGCCATTGTTGGCGCAATGGACAACTGCGTCAAGAACCATAAGGCCCTGCACCTCATCGGTCTGCTGTCCGACGGCGGCGTTCACAGCCACATCGAGCACCTTATCGGCCTTATTGAAATGGCTAAGGCTTCCGGCGTGGAAAAGGTGTATGTCCATGCCCTGCTGGACGGCCGCGACGTGCCCCCCACCTCCGGCGCCGACTACATGCAGCAGCTGGTGGACGAGATGGAAAAAATCGGCGTGGGCAAAGTTGCCACCGTTATGGGCCGGTTCTATGCCATGGACCGTGACAACGCCTGGGACCGTGTAGAAAAAGCTTATGCCGCCATGGTTTACGGCGAAGGCGTGGAGGGCTGCTGCCCTGTGGGCGCTATCAAGAAATCCTATGAGGAAGGCGTCACCGACGAGTTCATGGTCCCCACTGTTCTGGACAAGGACGGCATGATTGCCGAGGGCGATTCCGTTATCTTCTTCAACTTCCGCCCCGACCGTGCCCGCCAGATCACCCGTTCCTTTGTGGACCCGGATTTCACCGGCTTTGAACGGAAAAAAGGCTTCTTTAAGCTCCACTATGTCTGCATGGCCCAGTACGACGCCACCATGCCCAATGTGGAAGTGGCTTATCCGCCCGAATCTCTCACCATGACTATGGGCGAATACATCAGCAAGCAGGGCTTAACCCAGCTGCGGATTGCCGAAACCCAGAAATACGCCCACGTCACCTTCTTCTACAACGGCGGCGAGGAAAAGACCTTCGAGGGCGAGGACCGCATCCTCATCAAGTCTCCCGATGTGGAAACCTTCGACATGAAGCCGGAAATGAGCGCTTACGAAGTCACCGACGCGGTGGTGAAAGCCATCGAGGAGGATAAATACAACATGATTATCCTCAACTACGCCAACTGCGACATGGTTGGCCACACCGGCATTGAAGCCGCCGCCATCAAGGCTGTGGAGGCTGTGGATGCCTGCGTGGGCCGGACTGTGGACGCTGTCCTCAAGGCTGGCGGTGTGGCGCTGATTACCGCCGACCACGGCAACGCCGAGAAGATGCTGGAAGCGGACGGGGTTTCCCCCTTCACCGCCCACACCACCAACCCGGTTCCCCTGATTGTGGCCGGATACCCCTGCCAGCTTAAAGAGGGCGGCCGCCTGGCGGACCTTTCTCCCACCATGCTGGACATTATGGGCCTGGAAAAACCCGCCGAAATGGACGGCCAGAGCCTGATTGTACACTAAGCTATCCTGATAAAACGAAGGACGCCCTTTTGGGCGTCCTTTTGCTTGTTGAAAAACGGATAAAAAATGGTAGGGGACGGCGGTCTCCACGTCCCCTTGAATTACTCCACCAAAATTGGGCAGTTGTTGGCCAGGGAATAGAGGACGCATTCCTTGATGCCTTTGGAAAACAGGGGAGCGAGGGCCTTCCGGTACAAGGAAAGCTGGGTAGAGTACCGCTCCTTCAGCTCCTCCGGAGAGGCGTAGTCGGTTTTGTAATCTAATAGAACTCCGGCCCCGTCCTCCTCAAAAAGGCAGTCGGCAACGCCCTGGATCAGTATGGCCGCGTCGCCGTCATAGCCCGCCCGGGAAGCAGGTACCGTGTCGAAAAAGCGGTACTCCCGCCAAACTTTGTCCGCCGCCAGAATCCGGGCCATGGTTTCCGAGCGGAACAACTGCCCAAAGGCGGTGAGGGAGATGGACTCCGCTTCCTCAGGCGTCAGATACTTCGCCTCCGTCAGCCGCCGCAGTTCCGCCGCCGGGTCGTCCCGGGCGGCGGCGTAATCGGCAAACTGCAAAGCCTTGTGGAAAATAATGCCCTTTTGGGCGGCGGAAAAGCCGGAGGGGCTGCAAAAGGACGGCTCCGGCAGGAGCAGATGCCCGCCTTCCTCCTCTTCCCGCCGGACAATATCCGTGACTGCCAGCTTGGAGGGGATTTTGGTCCGTTCCCATTCCGGGTACTGCCAGCCGCACTGGGCCGCCAGCTTTTCCACCAAATCCGGGTTCGGGGGAGGGGCGGGAAGCTCCGGTTCCACGAATTCCCCTTCCCCCTCCGTCAGAATGTGTTCCGTCAGTTCCAGCCGGAAAGGCTCGTCCCGGACTTCCGCGTCAATGCCGTATAAATCCCGCACCGGGGCAAAATCCGGGTGGCGCAGCAGCGCGGCCAGCAGCCATTGGCTCCAGCTCCCCATCCGCAGGACGGAGCCAGGCTCCAAAGGGGCTGTTCCCTGGAGCATTGCCGCCAGGGACTGCAAGGTTTTCCCCAGATTCCTCTCGGAAATGTTGAGAACTAAAAGCTCTCTGGCCCGGGTCATGGCCACATACAAAAGCCGGATTTCCTCCGCCGCCGTGTCCGCCTGTTCTTTCAGCCGCACCGCGGCCCAGGGAATGGTTGGGTACTTTTGCAGGGTGTGCCGGTCCACCACTTCCAGGCCGTAACCCATGGCCGGATGGTAAATGGCCGGGCGTTTTAAATCCGCAAGGTTGAAGGCTTTGGAACAGTTGGCCAGGATGACGATGGGGAATTCCAGCCCCTTGGATTTGTGAACGCTCATAATCCGAACGGAACCGGATTCGCTGGACAGAGGGTTTGCCACCTGGAAATCCTCCTTCCGTTCCATGACCCGCCGGATGTAATCCACAAAGCCGGACAGCTCCCCCCGGCCGGACTTTTCATATTCCCCGGCGTACTGGAGCAGGAGCTTTAAGTTGGCTTCCCGCCCGGCGGCGGAGCCGGCCATGATTTCCAGGA
>ERZ1643249.2905-NODE-2905-length-15548-cov-180.524835_pt1 | contig 15548 bp, 23 predicted proteins | sample MGYA00579263_ERZ1643249 | MGnify/ENA primary metagenome ERZ1643249 (study PRJEB29033, sample SAMEA4952264) | chicken gut metagenome | biome: Broiler Chicken; feature: Gastrointestinal Tract; material: Caecum | place: Ireland | collected 2018 | study: Broiler...
TGTAACTTTTGTGTATAATATAAGTGTAAAGAAAGAGAGGAGATACATAAAATGAATAAGACAAAAACAGAATTAAAAAAAATCGCACAGTTAGCGCTCGATAGCGAATATGGATTTGCGCCAGCGCTGAAAGAAATCACATTACTTGAAGCATCTTCAGAAGGAACAAAAATTTATTTTAAAGTAAACGGTAAGGAATACAATTTTACAAGCCATATTAACAAGTATGGGGACATGGATACTATATGGGTAGGTAAAGGAACAATCGAAAAGCTGTCGTAACAGACGGCTCCTGTAATGCAGGCGAGGACGGTTACAACCCCGTGAAAATGCAGAGTAAAGGAAAGAGAGGAGATATTAGATGACAAACTTTATGTTAAATTACGATTTTAACGCTGCGTGGGATTTCTTACTTGATGTGTGAAGTGAATGAGGAAGTGATTGACTGCATGTGTTCGATCCATGGTTGCACGATTGAGACACTAGACGATGTTTGTTACTGGAAATTCGGTATGACTTGCGAACAGATGATGGAAGAGATGAAAGGAGAATTTAAATGAAAATCATTGTAAGAGGAATCAGTGAAGAAACTACTAAGGATGAAATTAAAGCGATCATCCGCGAGTTTTGCAAGCTTGAAAATGTCTATGCAAAAGCCGACATTGAGTTTTGCAAGCTTGAAAATGTCTATGCAAAAGCCGACCTTTCAAACAAAGGAAATTTGAAGGGCGTTGAGGTCTATCCGGTCGGCTCAATGATGCTTATCGGATACATCTCATATGATGTGGTTTCAGGAAAACCGACAAGCTACGCGGTCATCAATCGCCGCCAAGTTGTGAAAACATACGTGTTAAAGGAAGGGAGATACTTTTATGAAGTATAAAACGGTGAAAGATGTTATTGAATTTGTAAGCGAGTTAAAAGCAGAAGACACTGCGGACAAAAAGTTAAAAATCCGCGTAGAGTTTTATAGTGAAGGGGATTTTGTCGCTGAATCAGTTAGGCATATGTGGTCAGACTACATGCGTATCAGCGTATTAAACGGCTATTTATTAGATTATTTATTAGATTATTTTGTAGACGCCTTTAAAATTGAGATGCGTGATGATTGCATCGTATTTGTATTAAACATCAAAAAACCCATCTAGTATTTAATACTAGATGTTACAGAGGTGAAAACGAGATGAAAAACAACTTTATAAAACTGGTTGAAAACATCCTGAACACATCAAAGGGAAGCAACACTATTTGTTTTCATGACTATGTGACAGGAAACCGGACTTTCACAACGGTTCATGAGATCCGATTAAATAGAGATCGATATATTATTACCATGGTCGAAGCGGATGGAGAGGGGGTGACATTTCATGGGTACATCCAGAGGAGCATGTGGCGGTGATCGACTTTCCTTTAAGGAAGTAGAAAGCAGATTGCGGTATTATGGGCGAACGATCGTGAGCGAACGTTATAAAAATTGCATGAATTGTATTAAGTGGATCGAAAAACGCAATAATATCCGGTATTTCCGCGTTGAAACAGAAGTAAAGAGAATTGATGTTGCGGGAAGAGCACATAAAGTATTTTCGCACTGGGTAATTGAACTTTACGTATAAATTTTTAAAATCACATCATAATCACATAATTATGTGATATGATATATACAGAAAGGGGGTTAAGGTAATGCGAGGAGTTACGAGAAAGGTACCGTTTACAGAGGTTGTTTGTCTTGTAAAAGAAGACGGGAACTTAACCGAACGAACATTCGTTTATGAAGGTGAAGCATTGACCGATGTACAGGCGCGCAGACGCATCAAAAAGGAAACGCAGGCCGAGGTCATGATTAAAGATGTTGCTGTGCGTTATGTACGTGCTACGGTATCCATGAGTGCTTTTCTTGCAAACGCTGTAATTGAGGAGTTATGAACATTGTCGAGATGCTAAGATCCATTCTGGATGTTCCTACTGATTTCAAAGTGTTTGTGAAGGATGAAAAGATGAAAGCGGCGAAATTTGTTGCAATTGATGTACAAAAAAGACAGATTATTATTTTTGCAGAAAGAGAGGAAAAGTAAATGGAAGAAAATAAAAATGCTGTTGCTGTGATTACAGAGGAAAACGAGGTTTTACGCGATAAGGACTATGCGGCTATCTGGAGTGGAGAGAGCGCGGCACTGATCGGCCGTGATTTCACGACTTACTCGGAAGAAGACTTCCCGGAAATGTTGGAGCGAATGACCGGTGATATTATTAAGCTGCAGGATGCTGTAAATACCACAATTGAGGTTGAAAACATCTATATGGAAAACGTACAGATGGCGGACAATAAAACAGGTGAATTGAAGGTGTTACCGCGCATCCTGCTGTTTGCAAAAGATGGTAAGGTTTACAGTTGTGTTTCTGTAACTGCCTTTAATTCACTGACAAAGATCTTCAAGTTCATGCACATGCCACACAAAGGAGATACGTTAAAGCTGATTCCGAAGAAGTCAAGCAACGGTGAGAAACAGTTTTACAGTTTTAAAGTTTTGAACAAATAAGGGGGGTTGACTTATGCGCTGGACGCGCACGCAATCTCAAAAATTAAAAAGCGCGGTTACAAAGTTTAACCGCATGCGCGGTGTAGAAAAACGAAGAAACCCTCTTGCGGGTGAGTATCTTCCACCTAAGATGAATTTTAAAGAGTTGGAAAAGACACTTGCCCAAGGAACATCGCGTGATTATCGACTGTTTTTGAAGCAGCTAGAACGTGGAAGCCGTCCCGGGGCGTTAGGCATCGCCCCGGGGGCGGCTTTTGTCACAAAGTGGGAGATGCGAGAGGTGGAATTAACGCGCCGCCGCAATTACCAGCGAATGTTAAGACAGGAAAAGAAAGCGAGAGAGAAAGCAAAGCGGTTACGGGGAAAAGCAAGAAAGCGCGCCGAAGTCGAAGCAGAAGCACTGAGACGAGCGAGAGTGCAGACAAAGCCGGATGTTTCTAAAATGAGTACTGATGAATTTAACATATATGTAAATGCGATCATGCAGACGAACACCGAAGGAGTATTAAGAGAGATCCAACAGAATGATAAAGAGCATTATTTATTAGCGCTGACAAGAGAGTACGGCGGTGGTCTTTCAAAAGATGATGAACTATATAAACTGATCGAAACTTTACCTGCGGATATCGTATCAAACGCAACGTTTTATGACGATCTTCTAGACGTGGATGCGGTATATGATGAAGATGATGACGGCGGTAAGATGGAAGCAATTCATGTGCACTGGATCCGGTACTTAGATGATATAGGCTATGAGTATTAAGCGGTATGTGCTGGATACAGAAACCACGATCGAAGCAGAGCCGCGTGTTTGGTCATGGGAAGCGCTGGAAGTGGGAGATGTCGATCATCCGATCCGTGGGATATCGATCAATGGCTTGATTGAGTGGTTAGCGCAGGCGCAGAAGGTTGTGTATATTCATAATCTGAAATTTGACGCAAGCTATATATTATCGTATTTGTTTCAGATCGGTTTTGAGCACACCGAAGAACGCACATTGAATGAGGGGGAGTTTTCCACGCTGATATCTGATACCGGCGTTTACTATGTTATTGATATCCGTTTTGAAAATGGGGTAAAGTGCCGGTTGTTGGATTCCTACAAGATCATACCGATGAAGGTTGAAGATATGGCGAAAGCATACGGCTTAGAGTTTCGCAAACTTGAAATTGACTATGCAAAGCCTAGACCGGTTGGTTATCAGCCTACGGAACATGAGTGGGCATATCAGCATGCAGATGTTGCGATCCTATCATTATCACTTACACATATCTTTAACGCCGGACTAAAACGCATCACGCAAAGTTCAAACGCCATGATGGATTATGTAAATATGACCGGTGGAAAGCTGTTCCGCAAGAGATTCCCCGAACTTTCCGTGGAATTAGATCGGTTTTGTCGAAACGCTTATTTTGGCGGATCTACGCAGGTGGGAGAGAGGTTTAAAGGAAGGTTGCTTGGAAATGGTCTTGTCTTTGATATCAATAGTTCATACCCGTGGGCGATGCGCTATTGTTTACTACCATATGGAGAGCCGGTATATTATGAAGGGGAGTATGTGCCGGATGATCGTTACCCCCTGTATATCGCAAGGTTTTCATGTTGGTTTAAGCTAAAGAAAGACCATATCCCCTGTGTCATGGGAAAGCACATGTCGCGTTTCAAGTACGATAAATTTTTGACGGACAGCAGGGGAGAGATCGTTGAAATGACATTAACGAGTATTGATATCGCACTTCTGTTCGAGCAGTATGATGTAAAGTGTGTAACATGGATCGATGGTTATAAATTCAAGGGAAGCAAGCAACTATTTAAAGAGTATATCGACAAATGGTATAAAGAGAAAGAGCAGGCTACGGTCACCGACAATAAACCGATGCGATCGATTGCAAAGGATATGATGAACAAGCTAAGCGGAAAGTTTGGTGTGAAGCCAAAGCTGTGGAAAAAAGTGCCATATTATGATGGGCGTATCCGCTATCGATTATCGGATGAAGCGGATGAACCTTCTCATAAAGGATATGTTCCGGTCATTGCATTTATTACGGCCTATGGGCGAGATAAGATCATTCGGGGAGCACAGGCAAACTTTGAACGATTCGTTTATATGGACACAGACAGCTTGCATCTGCTGGGTTGGGAAGACCCGGTTGGAATAGAAATAGATGATGTGAAGTTAGGTGCTTTTAAGTGCGAAAACAGGTTTGTACAGATAAAAGCACTGCACGCCAAGTGCTACATTGAAGAGATCCTTTGTGACGAAAAAGAAAAGGAAAGTTTGATACGAAAAGAGGTGAAGAAAGAGGGGGACTTTAAAACATATGGAGATGGATATACCTACACAAAAGTAACTGTAGCTGGATTACCTGCGAATTGTCATGAACAGGTTACCTTTGACAACTTTAAGGTTGGCGCTGTTTACACAGGAAAGTTGCGCCCGGACATGACAAGCAATGGTATTTTGTTGAAAGAAACAACTTTTGAAATAAAAGATGTTGACTAATGAATAAATATGTATTACTATAAAGGTACCTTAAGCGCGTGGGCTTAAGGGGAGCGAAATGGGGATATATATTTATTCGATCGGTTTACAGTTGCTTTGCCAAGCGGTTAGTTCCGTGTAACTGTAATTGGGTGGTGGCACACCCCGTGAGATGTTATATATCCCCCTTTTATTATGATTGATGAAAGCTTATATATCAATTTTAGAGAGATTGATGGCTACAATGTACCATATAACATCATTTCCACAACACGTGGATATGGTAAGACATACGGTATGAAGAAAAATGTAATAAATCAGTGGGATAAACATAAAAAAAGGTTTGCTTATTTATTCCGCAGGCCGGTAAATCTTCAAGAATTAGCAGAGAGCGGAAGTAACCCTTTTTCAGATTTCAACGAAGATAACGGGCGATCGATTTACTGGAAAAGACGCGGATTTTTTGAACAGACACATGATGAAGAAAGCAAAAAAGACATTGAAAATCAGATCGGCTACAACTTCATCATCAGTAAATATTCAAGTTATAAACCAAGCAGTTACCGAGATGTTTCGCGCATATGGTTTGATGAGTGTGTAATTGAGCATGATAGCGAAGAAACCTACCTGACAAAGGAGCCTGATAAGCTGCAGAATATTTGCGATACCATCATCCGAAACAGAGATGATGTAAAAGTTTTCCTGACTTGTAATGCTCTTGAAGCATATAACCCATACGCGATAAAGTGGGATCTTCAGATCCCGCGCGATGGTTCTTATATATGGGTATCTCCAAACAGAATGTATCTGGTTTATTTCCGAGTGCCGCAGGAATTCATTGAAGCGCGTAAAAATACACTGTTTGGTAAAGCAGTGAGCGAATTAGACTATGCAAAATTCAGTTTTGGCAATCAATTTGTGAGTGGAAACGATCTATTTATCATAAAAAAGCCGAAAGGTTGCAAGTATATGTTTACGATCAATTCGGAAAGTTATCCGCTCGGAGTGTGGACAAATGGCCGATATATTTATATCGACAAGGATTATCAAAGTACCTACCCGATCATCATGAGTGTTTCCATCATGAATCAGACGATCGGCGGTGCATTGATCGGCACATCGAATAAGATGTTTCAACGACTGGTTTTGTACATGAGAAATGGACTGATTTTTTACGGCGATAGAGATGTTAAAGAAATATCTCTTGCAATTTTCAAAAAGTATCTGTAATATATAGGTAGAAAGGAGATGTTATTTATGGATGCGAATTTTATTGTTGAAATTTTTCAGAACTTGGGGGTGCCAGTTGCCTGTTTGGTATTCTGCGGGTGGTTCATCGTTCGCCAGGACACGAAACACCGTGAGGAAGTGGACAAGCTGACAACCACCATTGAAGCGAACACCGAAGCGATCAGTGAGATCAAAACGATGATTCAAACTTTTATGGATTACATGGCAAAAATGAACGTAGGGGGTGAATAAGATGCGAAAGCTGTATGCAGACATCAGCGAGCACAACAGCGTAACAAGCTTAAGTGCCTTAGATGGTGTCATGATTCGAGCAGGGTATGGCGATGAGGTCGGCGGTGCAGTCGATAAAAAGCTGGATAAGCACGTAAGGCTCGCCGAGAAAGCAGGTATTCCGTATGGTTTTTACTGGTACGGTTACAGTCAGACACCAGAGCAGGCAAAGAGCGAAGCGGCTTTCTGTTTGAAGACGATCAAAAAGTATAAACCGACACTGCCGATCGCTTATGACCTGGAAGATGGTGACGGCTATAAAGCCGCCCATGGGGGTATCCCATCGAAAAATGTAAATACACAGATCGTGATTAACTTCTGCGAAGCGCTGGAAGATGCCGGATATTTTGCGATGTATTATGTGAATTATGACTGGTGGGCGAATCGTATATATAGTACAAAGTTGTTAGATTATGCGCTGTGGCTTGCATGGTGGGGTCGTAATACGAAGCCGGATGTCGCTAGCAACGAGTTTATGTGGCAGTATACATCAGATGGAAAAGTGGAAGGCATCAGCGGACGTGTAGATCTGAACTATTGTTACGTGGATTTTGTGAGTGCGATCAAAGAAAATGGATTAAATGGGTACACCCCTACCGGCTCTGGAAGCGCAAAGCCAAGTACCGGAATTAAAGTTGGAGATAAAGTGAAAGTGTTGAAGGCGGTTCAGTATGACAACGGTAAAACGTTTGGTGTTTATTACAACACGTATGATGTTATTGAGGTTAAGGGAGACCGGGTTGTGATCGGTATCGGAAATACGGTTACCGCTGCCGTGCATCGGAAAAACTTGAAGAAGGTGTAACATGCGATATATTCCAAAAGCACTTCCTTATAACACATCAAGGTATGATGCAATTACTTTCTATGAAAAAGAAAAATACTTGTGTGAACAAGCATTGAAGGAAGAGCCGGACAACGAATTTTTCAAGGATTGTTTGAACACGATCACACTATACCTTATGATGTTACGAAAAAGCGATGAAGAGATCGTAAATCGTTTGGAGATATAAGATGCAACCGGGACAAAAGTTAGTTGCGGATGATGGACATCAGGTATTGCTATTTCCGTTACCGGTGATGAACATTACCCAGACATCCAGCCCGAGCAGTTTTTCCCACTGCTGCGGGCATCCGTTCGACTGTGTGGGAAATAGCGCGAGAGCACCTTATTATGCACCGTGTGATTGCCGCTTATATTATACGAATGATTCGAGTGTTGGAAATTCTCGAAGCTGGGTAAGTCTCGAGCCGGTGCATACTCCATCCGGGTTAAAGTATGTCAGTTTTCAGTTTACACACGACAACGCGCCGCCTTATTCAACGATCGGAACGGTGGTGCGTCAAGGGCAACTGATCGGGAGAACAGGAACAGCCGGGTTCGTAACCGGCGATCATGTGCATATCGATCAGGCAAGCGGGCAGGATATACCGATGATATCCAGTGGTATCACCTGTTCCGGCGGAAACCTATGTTATATGTTGTCTGGATCTGAACAACCGTATGATATCTTTTATATAAACGGTACCAGCGTTATAAACGACATGGGTTTAAATTTTCAAGAGTACAGCGGCGGTGTGTCCCCGGGCGGGACACCTTCAAAAATGAAATTCATGTATTATTTAAAAAGGAGATGGTAACATGAGGACAGTATCCGAGCATACTGCTCGATTAGCCGAACTGTTGGATATCGTAGGAGATGAAAACAGGGAAGCGGTAGAAGCAGTAATGGACGATTTAAGAAGCGACTATGAGGAAGCAACCGGATATTTAGCTAAGTATGGAAATATTACGGATGGCGCTTTTGAAGCAAATGATGATTATGCGACAAACTGGCGTGAAAAGTATGAAGCTGAAAAAGAGAGATATAGAAAGCGTTGGATGGACGGCATCGATGTGGTGCAGAAATCAGATGAAACGGATGTTGACCCATCCGGCGCGGATGAAACAAAGATCAGAAGTTATGCGGAACTTCTGGGTCGAGAGGAGGAATAAGAAATGCCAACAATTCCAGCAAAAGCAACACAGGTAAAAGCGACAAATGCTGATTATTTGAACAGCATCCGAACAATGTCAAGTGAATATTATCGGGCGAATGTACCAGAGGTGCAGGCGATCGTAAATGATTATGTGCGCATCGGTAGTATGATCGTTGACAACCCGATCTTGAGAAATGAATTTTACACGAACTTAGCAAACCAGTTTGCGTTTATCTTCGGTACATCCAAGGTATTCCGCAGTCGATATGCGGCATATCATAAAGGGGTGTTCAGTCTGGGTGAACTGGTAGAGGAATACTTTGTGGAGATCGCTAAGCCGAATCGATACAACCCGGCGATTGCTGAAACAGAGGTTTTCAAGCGCGTAAAAGATAATGTTCATAGCGCCATCTATGAAACAAATGTAAAGTGCTTCTATAAGTCGACCATTCAGGAGCAGGACCTGCGTGCTTGTCTGACGCGAGAGGGCGGTGTTTATGACCTGATCGGTTCGATCATCCAGAGCATGAGTAACGGACGTGAGTATGATGATATGAATATCATTAAATATCTGCTCGGTCGGTTGGTTCTGGACGGCAAAATTAAGGTGGTAACGGTGCCGGATGCAACAGCAGAAGAAGCAACGGAAACCACTTCAAAGCAGGTTGCAAAGATCATGAAAGAGAACTTTGATAACATGACATTCCCGCGCGCTGACTTCAACTATGCCGGTGTCATTAACTGGAGCGAGCCGGGATATATGCGATTCATGTTGACAACTAAGTTCGGTGCAACCTATGATATCGATGTGTTGTCGGCGGCTTTCCAGCTGAACTATGCGAACTTCATGGGGCAGGTCGATAAAGTAGACGATCTCACGAATGTGGACTTTACACGATTGAATGCGTGTCTGGTAGAAGCCGGGCAGGCACCGGTTGCAGAGTACACCGAAGATGAAATTTCCGCGTTGAAGACGATCGTAGCCTTCAACTTTGACGAAGCATTCATGCAGATCTATACCCGCCTGATAGAGTGGGGCGAGATGCCAAACCGCGAAGGTCTCTACTGGAACAACTGGCTTCACTTCTGGGGACTGTATGCATCCAGTCCGTTTGCCCCGGCTGTTGCCTATGCAACGCAGAGCGGATCTGTGACAGGTGTTGAGGTATCACCAACGGCAGTAACGCTTGCGGTAGGTGCATCCATCTATCTGGAAGCAACCGTGGAAGGAACAGGCTTCTTCTCAAAAGATGTCACTTATGAATCTAGTGCGGAAACTGTTACCGTGGATGCAAACGGGCGTGTTCACAATGAATCACTCACATCTGGAACAGCAACGATCACCGTTAAGAGCAAACAGGATCCAAGCAAAACGGCAACTTGTACGATTACGGGTGCTTCGGTAACCGCATAATGATACAGTTCGGCGATGTATCATCGATACAGCCGCAAACAGATGTAGCATTGCTGAAAGGAGTACAGTGTGAATTGATGGAAGATACACTGTACTTCTCTTCTGCATCTGCTCAATATAACTACTTTTGGGGGAAACGTGATACAGCATTAACATGGTCGCAAAGCACACCCGTAAGCGTCATGAATGGTGTATTGAATGTGAAAGCAAATGCAGATAAAGTGATGGAGTGTAATTATCTGATGATTCGCAATCAAAACTTTTCTCAAAGATGGTATTATTGCATCATCACAAAAGTAGATTATCTAAGCCCGAACAGTTGCCAGGTAAGGTTTACCGTGGATGCAGTACAAACGTACTTTTTCGACTATGAGATCGAGAACGCGTTTATCATCCGCGAGCATGTATCCGATGATACGATCGGTGCACACACGATTCCCGAGGGTTTAGAAACCGGGGAGTATATGATACAGGATATTAAACAACCGGATTCCGCATGGACATCAGATTTCTGTATGTGTGTAGTTTCAACATATAACGCGAACTTGCAACCAACTAAGGGAGCGATCATGGACAATATGTATAGTGGAGTGGCATATCAGTTTTTTAACACTGGGACTGTATCAAACCTAAACGATATGTTGACAAAGCTAACTGAGGATAACAAAGCGGATGGGATAGTTTGTATATTATGGTTGCCTATGATTTTTCAACCGCCAAGAGAAGGGTATGAGGATAATCACAACATCACATGGAGCGTCCCAAGACCTACAACCTTAAATGGATATACACCAAAAAACAACAAGTTATTTACATACCCATACATAAATGCTGTATTATCTTCAAACAACGGGCAAAACAACACCTTGCGCTTTGAATTCAGCAATTCAAGCGCCATCAGATTGAGAAGTAGTGCGTGTATGTCTTCAAACCCAAGCATTTTAACGGTACCACTAAACTATCGTGGTCATGAGTACGATATTGCTTCTAAAGTGGTGCTTAGTGGTTTTCCGATGTGTGCCTATGCGATCGATTCATACAAGGCTTATCAGGCGATGAACGGCGGGGCTATCGCAACCGGCGTTTCCCAGGCACAAAGCGTGGTAGGCGCAACTGCTGGTGGTGCATCGAGCGGCGCAGCAATGGGTGCCGCACTGGGAAGTGTAATACCGGGGCTAGGAAATGTCGCTGGTGCCGCTGGCGGTGCGATCCTCGGTGGACTGGCTGGCGCACTTTCTTCACTTGGGCAAGTTCAGGGCAGAATGGATATGCCACTAACTGCGTATGGGACAAGTAGTGGAAATGCACAGTTTCAAACCTTCGATAAATACCCGGAAATTGCGACAACAAGTGTTTATGTTCAAACGATCCGTGCCGAGTATGCGCGCTGCATTGATGATTTCTTTACCATGTATGGATATAAGGTGAATCGACAGGGGATCCCGAGCCGCCATGCAAGAGCGAATTTCACTTACACACAGTGTTCGGATATCCGCATCGGCGGTAATGTGCCGCAGGTCTATATGGAACAGATCGCCGCACGCTATAAAAGCGGGATTCGGTTTTGGGCAGACACGGCGAACTATCAGAATTACAGAGTGAACAACAATCCTTTAGGGGGTGATGTTGAGTGAGTACAAACAAATGGAACTATAAACAACAAAAACGGCTAAACAACATTTCATACTTGATGTGGTTCGACTACTTAGCGGCTTTGTGTCAAGCAAGGTTTAAATGGGAATTGCCGGATACCGCGAATGAAGAAATGCTGGAGCGGGCAATGTTCCGGAATGCAAAGGCTGTATTCTTTCAGGATGAGGGGTTGGTAACACCGGATTCCGCTGGCATCGTGACGCTACCCTTTATGCAAACATCAAACTTCACGATCTATGGATATCCGAAGGAACTAAAACCATTCAGTTATTATACCGGGGCACCGAATTATGACTATATTCCTATCTCGGACTGCGTTGTCTGTTTTGCTAACATCGGTAGATATTCCGACTGGACGATCGTTGACTATTATGCAAGCAGGCTTTCCGATGCACAGCGAACGATTGATATCAATCTCGCACAGCAGAAGTCGATTGCCGGGGCGATGGTAGGAAGTGATGCGCAGAAAAAAAGCATGGAAGCTGTTATCAAGCGTATCTCTGAAAATACACCGTTTATCGTTGTAGATAAAGATATGTTCGATATGGCTGCGCTGAATCCATCCAGCAATTCATTTATGGATATTCGCTTTGATGTGCCGTATATCGCAGATAAAGTACAAGTGTATATGCACAACCTTGTGAATGAGTTTCTTACAAAAATCGGTATCGAGAATACAACGCAGGACAAGCGAGAGCGCATGGTTGCCGATGAAACAAATGCAAACATCGGGTCTGTTGAGATGGCGCGAAGGATCGCAATGCGCCCACGTGAAAAAGCGGCGAAAGAAGCTTCAGAAAAATGGGGGGTCACTATCAGTGTGAAGTTCAACTCACATCTGAAAACACTGCTCAATGAAGCCTTTGATATCTTCAATGAGGAAGATGTTGATACAATGGAAACAAGGGGGGTTAAGATCGATGATAAATCATAGCTTACCACAGTACACAATTACCATTGACTATATTATCCGAGGTTTACTGCACACCGATTTTGAGCACACTCTGACGGACGCAGAAATAAAAGAAGCATTACCGCTCATCTTTGATTTTGATTATGGAATCGATAGTCAGTATAAGATGTTTTTTGAGTACAGCTTTATCCGACATTATCTGTTCCGCGAGATCGCGGTTACTCCACTTGAGCGATGGAAACAGTATTTACAGGAATTTTGCTTTGCAAACTATAAATATATTGAGGTGGTATGCAAAGCGGCGCAAACAGATTTTAACCCACTAGAAACATTTAGCTACACAGAGGACGGTGTAAGCAATCGAAAGACAAACGAGCAAAACAACAGCACAGGAAAAACAGAGAACGAAACAACCAACACAGGTGCAGGACAAGAAGTAAACAGTGCGTTCCCGCAGGCAACACTGAATGATATGGACTATGCGAGCGGGGCAACACAAACCGAAAACAACGATCACTCACAGTCAAGCGGAACGAACACGATAAACGCAGAGAGGGACGCAACAGATGATTACACAAACCACATCGAGCGAAAAGGGAATCAGGCTACAAATATCAGCGATCTGATGAAAAGCTTTTACCTAAGTGGCTTCCCGCTGATGTCGGCGCTGTATAAATCGGCTAACTATCTATTTTTCTCGATATACTAAAGGGGGTATAACATGAACAAGAAGATAAACACAAGTGGTCCTTCGAGCGGTTTTATCGCAGATCCTACGATCACACCGTTTCCGATTAACTGGAACAGATTAAATAAGATCCGCTTTGAGGATGCACCAACAGACTATATTTTGCTTTGCAAACTTGCGGAAAAATATAATGAGATTGTGGAAACCACTAACTCACTGGAAGAAGCAATGGAACAGTTTTTTGCTTGGGCTGAAGAAAACCTAGGAACATATGCGCGTGAGTATCTACAACAACTGCTTGAAGAAGGGAAGTTGTTGATCGATGTAAATTATGTACAAGAAACAGAGACATTGCAATTTGTATTTAAAAAGGGAGGTGCGTAATATGCCTGATGTAGCACATTTAGAGTTTGCAAGCGGGATATATGATATTAAAGATGAATTGGCAAGAGATGAAATTACAATCATCAATGAAAAAATAGAAAACATATTACATGGAGAACTAACAGGGTCTTTGTGTGGAAGAACATTCAATAACTACATCCCGGGGGTTAGTTCAGAAAGTTCAAGCGCACCAGCGTTAGGCTATATGCAGGGAATGACAACAACGCCTGCCACTATTATTATAGCTGTACGCCCTGCCGGCGCCTATGAAGACACAAGTAACTTAGTATGTTTATTGGAAATAAACAAAGGGACATCACAAATTACAAGAAAAAAATATTTAACAGGTTACCATGCAAACGCCCTTGCTTACAATCCTGACGAAAATGAGTTGTATATTGCCGCAAATTCAAGTGTAAGCGGAACTGGAGAAGCCACGCCAAACAACAATATCATAGTATTAGATTATACAAGCTGGAATATAAAACAAACGGTTGTACCGCCTACAAGCATAACAAACACACACAGGGTAAGATCAGTATCATATGATAAGGTATCAAAAACAATAATGCTAGGTGATGAAAGTACCTGTTTCCTAATGAGCAATTGGCAGACCGTGGCTAAAACAATTGAACTAAATATGAGTGATACCCTAGAAATTCCTGCAACAACAAATGTACAAACTTTAAAACATTTTAATGGGTTGATATATCAATCAAGAATGAGCCCAAATGGAATATGCGTATATGATATGGACGGCAATTTAGTTAGAAACTATTTTGGTCTGCAAATTGTCGACAATATCGCAACTGGAGAACTGGAAGACGTTTCAATCGAAGAAAACGGTGACATATTTTTTAACACAACGCAGGTAATTAGATACAATCAGCAAATATTTACATTTGATTATGCTATTTTTAAATCGAATATATATAGTGGTGGTTTCAGAAGACAACCATATCAAACGCAAAAAGGAAACTATCTACAAGCATACGTGGATGTAAATAGTACCGCTTTGCAGTTAGGGACAAACGACCAACCTTTTGGAACACCGAACCAAGGTTTGCTTATGGCTAATTCCATTCCGATGGACTGCGGAATAAGACTTAACATAAAATCAACTGGTGATTATGGATGGTTCGGCGGTGTGTTCGGAAATCAGCCTATCCACTTAGATGGTAATGGTAAGTGCACACTGCACGCACTATTAGCTTTAGCAGCAAATTTAATTATAGAGACAACAACTATTATCGCTACGCCGTTTTGTAACATAAACACACCTACGAACCCAGCGAACATTTATATAGCACAGTCAGCATCAGTTGAGTTTAGAAATTGCACATTAAACAGTGGAAGCACAAGGCAAAACAATGGTATGTTAATTGCAAATTCTAAAGTATATGTAAATGGTACAACAATAACAGGGTTTACAAACGCGTTAAGGTTACAGACAGCCGCGACATTATGGGCATACAACAGTAAAATGAGTGGAAATGATTATTATTATTACTGTAATGTTCCGGATTGCACGATAAAAGACAGTGGTGTCCAAACTTGGAATAATTGCAATCCATCCGGATATTTACCGGATAACACCTCAAGCACATGGCAGGCAGTAGATTTTACACAAAGTGGGCTAACAGTTACAGTAAAAAACCCTAAAGCAGTAGTAAATAAAATGCGAATGTTCACGGTAGCATGGCAATACGAATCAACAAAAAAACACTATTTTACATTCTTATCAGCTGGCTACGTCAACGTAGTAAGTGGCTTTGGGAGCGCTGGATATGAAACAATAGCTAACATATCCTGCACCGATAATGATGATGGTACCTTTACTTTCGCTTTTACACTAAAACAACAACCACTAGCAGGCGGGGCATGGAAAGACCTTACAAGTGGCGCAACTTTTGAAGTTACATCGATAAGAACAATATCATAAAGCCCGGAATATCTGGGCTTTATTTTACTCTGT
>ERZ1643249.2906-NODE-2906-length-15546-cov-10.500355_pt1 | contig 15546 bp, 17 predicted proteins | sample MGYA00579263_ERZ1643249 | MGnify/ENA primary metagenome ERZ1643249 (study PRJEB29033, sample SAMEA4952264) | chicken gut metagenome | biome: Broiler Chicken; feature: Gastrointestinal Tract; material: Caecum | place: Ireland | collected 2018 | study: Broiler...
CTGATCGCTTCTACCGGAGGACGCATGATCGGCGGAGACCGGGGAAGAGTGGTAGGCGCCATCGCTGTAATCGGAGCGATTATGAGCAATACCAGCATCACAATGCTGATGGCAGCTATGATCCTGGGACCTTTGGCAGGCTTTTGCATCAAAAAATTTGACCAGGTTATGGAAGGACATATGCCGGCCGGCTTTGAGATGCTGATCAATAATTTCTCTGCCGGTATCATCGGTATGCTCCTGGCCATGATCGGCTATGTAGCCATCGGACCGATTATGAGCGCGATCCTGGCTGTTTTGTCTGCAGGCGTTAATCTTCTGGTACAGAACAGTCTCCTTCCTTTGGTAGCAGTATTTATTGAACCGGCCAAGGTGCTGTTCTTAAATAATGCCATCAACCATGGGATTTTTACACCACTTGCTACCGCTCAGGCAGCAGATGCAGGAAAATCCATCATGTATATGCTGGAGCCTAATCCGGGCCCTGGCCTGGGCGTTCTCCTTGCCTATATGTTTTTCTGCAAAGATAAAGTGACAAGAGATTCTGCACCCGGAGCAGTGATCATACATCTGCTGGGCGGTATTCATGAGATATATTTCCCCTACATATTAATGAATCCTCTGGTGATCGTTGCGCCTATTCTGGGGAATATGGCGGCAATCTTCTGGTTCAGTCTTACAGACTGCGGACTTGTAGGTCCTGCTTCCCCGGGTTCCATCATTGCTTACCTGATGATGACTCCGGGATCAGATATGGTGAAAGTGCTGATTGGAGTAGTGCTGGCCACAGGCATATCCTTTGCCGTAGCCTCGCCTATTGTAAAACTGGCAGGGGGCAAGAGTCTGGAAGAGGCTCAGAGCGAAGTGGCTTCTATGAAGAGTGTTTCAAAAGGGGAAGCTGTGGTGCCTGGCACCATCCAACGTTCTACTGAAGTTCGGAAGATCATCTTCGCCTGTGATGCAGGAATGGGATCTTCTGCAATGGGGGCCACAAAGTTCCGGAACCGTATCAAAAACGACCGGCCGGATATTTCCGTTTCCAACACTTCCGTAGATAATATTCCACAGGACTGTGACATTGCCGTGGTCCAGACTACATTGGCAGCCCGGGCAAAAAAAGCGGCTCCCAATGCGCAGCTGATCACTATTGGAAACTTCCTGGCGGATCCGGCGCTGGACGCTTTGTATGTCCAGCTTACCACAGGAGACGCTCCGGCGGCACCGGCAGGGGAAAACACAGATATTGTTATTCCAGATACCCCTATTAAGAAACAGGTGATTGTGGCAGAGGGGATCAAACTGGGACAGAAACCGGTAAGCAAAGAAGAAGCAATCCAGGCTGCGGGAGAATTGCTGGAAAAATTGGGATATGTGGATCATTCCTACGTGGAGGCCATGCAGGAACGCGAAAAACTGGTGACCACCTATATGGGCATGGGTGTTGCCATTCCTCACGGAACTACCCAGGCCAAGAGTACAGTAAAGAAAACCGGCATTGTATTTATCCAGTACCCGGAAGGGGTAGATTTCGGCGACGAGAAAGCCCAGCTGGTATTTGGTATTGCAGGAATCGGCGATGAACATCTGGATCTGTTAAGCAAACTTTGCACTTTGCTGGAAGATGAAGCACTTCTGGAGACCCTGAAAACTACAGATGACGTGAACTGGGTTCTGGAGCAGCTGTCATAGAATCTTATATTGTTTTTATAATAACAGAGCTGCTGTATTCGGCTTAGATTTTGCCGGATACAGCAGCTTTGTTTTGGCCAGAAAGAAAGAGCACTTTTCTTTCAAAAGTTTTATGAAAAAAAGAATGATAAATGAAGTGGTATGTGATAAAATACATATGAAAATGTGTTTTTTTTTAACATGCAATACTGGAAACTGTCAGGATTACGGGAGATTTTTGCATGAAAAAATTTTGACGGATTTATTTTGAGGGTTTCAGAACGGAGCCGGATACCGGACATTAGATAAGCCGGTGATACTGTAATGCGGAGGGGGAAAATATACAAATGGATCATGAGCATGGAATCGGGCAGACAGCTGCTACGATCCTGAAGCTTTTGGATATAACGCCGGGCAGGAAAATGGAGGAGCCCCATGAAAAAGTGCTGGATATGGCCAATCGGGAACTGACAGGAAGGGGCAGCAGAAGGGTGTTTTTTTATAACCCCGATGCCATCGGAATGTGGCTTTACCGGAAATATCAGAGAAAATTTGCAGAGCTGGAAAAGCGGATACAGCTTCGTATGAAGATCCATACGGCCTATCCCCCGGTAACGCCTGTATGTTTCGCAACCATGTATACAGGTCTTGCGCCCAAGGAACATGGGATCATGAAATACAGAAAACCCGTCCTTCAGGTGGACACTGTATTTGACTATCTGGTAAAAGAAGGAAAAAAAGCTGCGGTCATTTCTACAGAGGGAGACAGCATTTCCAGGATATATCTGGGGAGAAACATAGATTATTTCATTTATCCTACCGTAGAGGAATGCAACGAAAAGGCACTGGATCTAATAGAAAAAGACAAATATGACTTTATGGTTCTATATAATGGTAACTATGATTATATGATGCACCGTTTTGGACCGGAAGGCAGCCGTGCGCTGGAAGCCCTTGATCAAAATATCGAGATGTTTTTGAAAATTTATGACAGGATAAAAGAATCCTGGAAGGAACACCCTGCTGTCCTGGCCTTTGCACCGGACCACGGGTGTCACAGAAAACTTATGTTTATGGGAAGTCATGGGGCGGGAATCCCCTATGACATGGAGACCATACATTTTTACAGCTTTATCAATCCGACAGACCAGTGTATGGAATGACAGTTCCGAAAGTAAGGCTGCACTGGGGAAGGGAAAACTATGGCAAAAAAATATTATGCAGTAAAAAAGGGCAGGTCCACAGGGATATTTACTACATGGGAAGCCTGCAAAGCCAGTGTAAACGGATATTCCGGCGCACAATATAAAAGCTTCTCCACGCCGGAGGAGGCAGAGCGCTATTTAAAGGGAGATCAGGCTCCCCCTTCCGGATTTCCGGAAGAAGAATGCTGCACAGCTTATGTGGATGGCAGCTTTGACCAGGATAAGAAGGCTTATTCCTATGGATGTATCCTACTGTATCAAGGGGAGCGGACAGAAATGAGCCAGGCCTTCCGGGGCGGCGAGGACATTTCTATGAGAAATGTGGCAGGAGAACTGGAAGGTGCCATGGCGGCCATGGATTATTGCGAAAAGCGAAATATCAAGGTCCTTCATCTGTATTATGATTATCAGGGAATTGAATCCTGGGCAACGGGAGAATGGAAAAGAAATAAGCCGGGTACCATCCGTTACAAAAATTTTTATGACAGTTTAAAAAATGTGAAAGTAATTTTTCATAAAGTAAAAGGTCACAGCGGCGTGGAACTGAACGAGGCAGTTGACCGCCTCGCCAAGGCTGCGCTGGGAATATAAGACGGGGAGGAAAACATTATGGTCAGTCAAAAAGTAAAAATTATAAATCCATCAGGGCTTCATCTGCGAACAGCTACTGTGTTGTCAAACAGCGTATTGAAATATGATGCCAAGCTGCAGTTTGCTTATGAAAAAAATAACGTTAAGGGAGTTGTTAATCTGAAGAGCATTCTGAACATTGTGGCAGCAGGAGTGATCCAGGGACAGGAAATCGTGATCACCAGCGAAGGACCTGAAGAAAAAGAAGCTTTAGCGGCGGCTGTTGAGGCTATTGAAAATGGCCTGGGAGAGATGGAAAAAAATAAAAATTTATGAGAGTGTGGAGCTGAGTTTTCTAGATAAAACTGCAGCTCCATTTTTAATTGAAATGGACAGTTTTTGCTGTTTGGCTTTGCAAATCAGGGGGTGAAAATTGATTTTAAAACAAAATGAACGAATGTGAATGAAATAATGAATGATTGTGAAAGGTTACTAAAAATAAAAGGGAAATATTGTGAATTAATATGATTGAAAATGAATGAGTTTGATGTATAATAAAAGCATAAAGGAGGAAAAGAAATGGTTTATACAGTTACATTCAATCCGTCTCTGGATTATATCATTTCTGTGGACGGCTTTCAGCTTGGAAAGACTAACCGGACTGTAAAGGAGCAGATGCTTCCGGGAGGAAAAGGCATTAATGTTTCCACAGTGCTGAAAAACCTGGGGATTCCAAATACAGCTCTTGGATTCTGCGCAGGATTTACCGGAGAGGAGATCGAAAAAAGAATTGGAGAAATGGGACTGAACAGCGATTTTATCCATCTGGAGAGTGGGTATTCCAGAATCAATGTCAAAATGAAGGATTTTGATGGAACCGAGATCAACGGTCAAGGACCGGATATCAGATCCGAGGAAACAGAAAAGCTGCTTCAGAAGCTGGAAAAACTGAAAGAAGGCGACACTCTGGTACTGGCAGGCAGTATTCCAAAGACAATGTCGGAGTCTATTTACAGGGATATACTCAGACGACTGGAGGGACAAGGAATTCTGGCAGTGGTAGATGCTACCGGAGAGCTTTTACTTAATGTTTTGGAATACAGGCCTTTTTTAATTAAACCTAATAATCATGAATTGGGGGCAATTTTTAATGTGAAGTTGGAGAACAGAGAAGATGTGGTCCCATATGCCAGAAAGATGCAGGAGAAAGGGGCGAGGAATGTACTGGTTTCCATGGCAGGACAGGGTGCGGTACTCCTTGATGAAACCGGGGAGGTCTACATGCTTCCTGCTCCAAAAGGAGAATTGGTTAATGCTGTAGGGGCAGGAGATTCTATGGTGGCTGGTTTTCTGGCAGGATGGCTTGCGAAGGAAGATTATGAATATGCATTCTGTATGGGAGTCTCTGCAGGGAGCGCCAGCGCTTTTTCGGAGAATCTGGCCACAAAGGAAGAAGTGGAAGAAGTTTACAGACATGTAAAACAGTCTGTGATATACAAATAGAAGGGAGAAAAAGATATGAGAATTACAGAATTGCTGGATCCCAGGAGTATTTCTCTGACAGGTGCTCCTGCAACCAAAAAGGAAGCTCTTGACCAGATGGTAGAACTGATGGTAAAAAGCGGAAAAATACGGGACAAGGAAGCTTACCGTCAGCAGGTGTATGCAAGAGAGGAGGAAAGCACCACAGGCGTAGGAGAAGGGATTGCGATCCCTCATGGAAAAGGAGATTCCGTTATACGACCCGGCCTTGCAGCTATGGTAGTAAAAGATGGTGTGGATTTTGATGCGCTGGATGGGGAGCCGGTTCATCTGATTTTTCTTATTGCTGCTCCGAACACCCGGGACAATATACATCTGGACGTGCTGAGCAAGCTTTCTACACTGCTGATGGATGAAACGTTTGTTCAGAACCTTCAGAATGCTTCCACAGTAGAAGAATTCCTGAAAATCGTGGACAAGGCAGATGAAGAAAAGCCGGATCTGAATGAACAGCTGGCTTCTCAGACCCTGGAAGATTCATCTGGAAAAGTCTGCAGGATCGTTGCGGTGACTTCCTGCCCTACAGGAATCGCTCATACCTATATGGCTGCAGAAGGGCTGGAAAAAGCGGCCAGGAAAAAGAATTGCCGGATTAAAGTAGAGACCAGGGGATCCGGAGGGGCTAAAAACGTATTGACAGAAACAGAAATCGAAGAGGCGGACTGCGTGATCGTTGCTGCAGATGCCAATGTGCCTATGGAGAGATTTGACGGTAAGCATCTTATCGAATGCCCGGTGTCTGACGGTATCAGCAAGGCGGAGCAGCTGATGGACAGAGCCATGAGGCAGGACGCTCCGATCTACCACTCAGACAGTCCGAAGACAGAGAGAAAGAATAGTTCAGCAGGAGGGGCAGGGCATAAGGTATATACCCAGCTGATGAACGGTGTTTCCCATATGCTGCCTTTTGTGGTAGGGGGAGGCATCCTGATCGCTTTGGCCTTCCTGATTGATGGTCTGAGTGTGGATATGAATACTCTTTCCCAGGAAGCCAGGGCAAACTTCGGTTCTATTACCCCTGTAGCCGCTCAGCTCCGAGAGATTGGAAATGTAGCTTTTGGATTCATGCTTCCGGTGCTGGCAGGCTTTATTGCCATGAGTATTGGGGACCGTCCAGGTCTGGCTGTGGGATTTGTAGGCGGAATGATTGCTGCCAACGGGAAATCAGGATTTCTGGGCGCCCTGGCAGCAGGATTTATTGCCGGTTATCTTATTGTTCTTCTGAAAAAGGTTTTTGACAGACTGCCGGCATCTATTGAAAAAATCGCTCCGGTACTTTTATATCCTTTCTTTGGGATTCTGTTTATGGGGCTGATCATGAATTTTGTGATAGAGCCTCCCATCGGTGCATTGAATACAGCGTTAAATACAGGTTTGACAAATATGGGAGGAGGAAGCAAGATCCTTCTGGGAATTATTGTGGCAGGAATGATGTCCATTGATATGGGCGGACCTTTTAATAAAGCAGCCTATGTATTTGGAACAGCTTCTATTGCTGCAGGGAATTATGATATTATGGCAGCTGTTATGATCGGTGGTATGGTGCCTCCATGTGCCATTGCCCTGGCAACTTTGCTGTTTAAAAATAAGTTTACAAAACAGGAGAGAGAATCCGGGCCTGTAAACTTTATTATGGGGCTGGCCTTTATAACAGAAGGTGCCATTCCCTATGCTGCTTCCGATCCTCTTCATGTGTTGCCTTCCTGTATGATCGGGTCCGCAGTCTCCGGAGCCCTGTCTATGGCCTTTGGCTGTACGCTTATGGCTCCCCATGGAGGTATTTTCGTATTTCCGGTAGTGGAGAACCCCCTGATGTATCTGATATCTCTGGTGGCAGGCACTGTGATCGGCGCACTGCTTCTGGGTGTGCTAAAGAAGAAGGCAGAAGCATAGAAGAAAGGAATCTGTCAGCGGAGGAAGATAGGGAAAACAGTTGCCCTCAAAAAGAAAGTTGTGTAGAATAAGAGGCAGCAGAAGGCACAACAAAATTTTCTAAGGGGGAAAGCATATGCTGACGGAACAGCGACAGGAAGAAATCCTTCGGCTTCTGAATCAGAAAGGAAGTGTCACTCTTCAGGAGCTGAAAGAGTATTTTCACACATCAGAGTCCACCATACGCCGGGACCTGAATGCACTGGATAAAAAAGGAGTGCTTACCAAAGTCTTTGGAGGGGCGGTGAGGCCTGAAGGACGGGTCATGCTTAGAGAAGAGCAGGTATCTCAAAGGCGGGAACTCTATCGTGAGGAGAAAAACCGGATCGGAAGATATGCGGCTTCTCTTGTGGAGCCGGAGGACTTTGTTTACCTGGATGCAGGCACTACTACAGGAGCCATGATCCCTTATCTTACAGAACGTTCTGCGGCTTTTGTTACCAATGCCGTTTCCCATGCCCTTCGTCTGGCGGAGAATGGATTCCGGGTGATATTGATTGGCGGAGAGGTGAAGGCAGCTACAGAGGCTATTGTGGGGAACGAGGCTTATGTAAATCTAAAAAAATTTAACTTTACCAAAGGCTTCTGGGGAGCCAACGGAGCCAGTCCTTCTTCAGGATTTTCCACTCCGGATATCAATGAGGCTATGATAAAGAAATGCGCTCTGGCACACACTCAACAGGCGTATATCCTCTGTGACAGCAGCAAGTTCTACCATACGAGTCCGGTAACTTTCGGAGGGTTTGAAGAAGGGCTTATTCTTACAGACAGGCTTCCAGATGAAAGCTTTCAGAAATATGAAAATATCGTGGTAGTTCCATAAAGGCATTTACCGACAGCGGCATCAGATTAGAATCTGTTTTGCCGCTGTTTTTTTATAAAATTCAATATTGCTTCAATCTTTTTTGTATACTATATAGAATAATAGCAGAACCGAAGCGGCGCTGAAAACTATACAGCAGGGAAGATTGCAGATGAGAGAGGTGGAAGATGAGAATATTACTTGTAGAAGATGAATGGTCCGGGAGGCAGCAGTCCTGCAGAAAACGGCCAGGGAGGCGGCGGCCAGACTCCGGACAGAACCGGCGGCCGCGGCGAAGAGCGGGGCTGCCAGTCCTTCCGAAATCGTTTCTCCGGCACAGATTTCTGTTTCCGCAGAAAATCTTTCCACAGAAAGTTCATCTGAAGCGGGAGATTCTTCCACGGATGCTTCCCAGTCAACGGAAGAGGACAGCACAAGTATGAAGGGAATTAAAGCAGCAGGAGATCTGCTGATTTCGGGAGGCAGCTTTACCATTGACTCCGCAGATGATTCTATACATTCCAATAGTTCTGTTACCATAAAAGACGGAGTCTTTGAAATCGCTTCGGGAGATGACGCCGCCCATGCAGATGAAGACCTGACAGTGGTGGCAGGCACCATGAATATTTCAGAAAGCTATGAGGGGCTGGAGGCTCTTCATCTTGAGATACAGGACGGGGATATTACTCTCACAGCCAGCGATGACGGCCTGAATGCTGCAGGAGGCACAGACTCCAGCGGGATCCAGGGGGGAAGAGACGGAATGTTCGGGGGAGAAAGACCAGGTTTCTCTTCATCAGACGGTACTATTACGATCTCCGGAGGAACTTTGAATATTACTGCTTCCGGGGACGGTATTGATGCAAACGGATCCCTGGAAATAACCGGAGGATATACGGTAGTGGCCGGTCCTGCCCAGGGAGATACCTCTACCCTGGATTATGATACGACCGCCCAGATCACAGGAGGAACTTTTATCGGAACAGGGGCTTCCGGGATGGCCCAGACCTTCAGCGATGCACAGCAGGGGGTCATATCGGTCAGTGTAGGCGAACAGTCTGCAGGTACAGAGGTAACTCTCACAGACTCCTCCGGCAATGTTATTCTGGATGTGACCCCGGATCTGTCCTTTACCGTGGTTATCCTAAGCAGTCCGGAGCTTATGTCCGGGGAAAGCTATACCCTTACGGTGGGAACAGATTCAGAGGCAGTGGAGGCTGAACAGATAGGTAAATAGAAATAGAACAGCTGCCGTGTCATTTGGTTTGTGCCATAAGATGCGGCGGCTTTTCTTGTAATAATGGAGATACTTCAGTATAATAATGTGGAAAGAAATAAGAAATATTTGCTTGAAGATCCCCTGTACAAGGTATATAATATCACGGATTGTACCATCAGAATAGTTTGTTCTACGAGATAAGCTATTTTGTAAATGACACACAAAACAAGAGAGGTTTTTATGAGAAAACTAGCTTTAAATGATGAAATATTACTAAATATCGAGAAGCCGGCCCGGTATATCGGGAATGAGGTAAACTCGGTGATGAAAGACAAAAACCAGGTGGACATCCGCTTCTGTATGTGCTTCCCGGATGTGTACGAAATCGGCATGTCCCATCTGGGGATCCAGATCCTCTATGACATGTTTAACCAGAGGGAGGATACCTGGTGTGAGAGAGTCTATTCTCCCTGGCCGGATCTGGACAAGGTCATGAGGGAGGAGCAGATCCCCCTTTTTGCCCTGGAATCCCAGGATCCGGTAAGGGATTTTGATTTCCTGGGGATCACTATCCAGTATGAAATGTGCTACACCAATATTCTACAGGTGCTGGATTTAAGCCAGATCCCTCTTCGGGCGGCAGACAGGACCGAGGAGCATCCCTTTGTTATGGGAGGAGGTCCCTGCGCCTATAATCCTGAGCCCCTTGCCCCGTTTTTTGATATGTTTTATATTGGGGAAGGGGAAACAGTATTCAACGATCTTTTAGATATTTATAAAGAATGGAAAAAATCCGGAAAGTCCAGAAAAGAATTTCTGGAGATGGCGGCTAAGGTGCCGGGAATCTATGTGCCGGCCTTTTATGATGTAGAGTATCATGAGGACGGGACCATCAAAGCCTTTACACCCAATAACCCTCATGCAAAAGAAAAGATTGAGAAACAGGTGGTCATGGATGTGACTCATACCTATTATCCAAGAAAACCGGTGGTACCTTTCCTTAAGGCTACTCAGGACCGGGTGGTCCTGGAGATCCAGAGAGGATGTATCCGGGGCTGCAGGTTCTGCCAGGCAGGCATGCTTTACCGTCCTACAAGAGAGCGGGATCTGGAATTTTTAAAGGATACAGCCAGGGCTCTTATAGAGAGCACCGGCCATGAGGAGATTTCTCTCAGCTCTTTAAGTTCCAGCGACTATTCAAAACTGCCGGAGCTGATCGATTACCTGATCGAAGAATGTTCTGCCCGGAAGGTAAATATTTCCCTTCCTTCTCTGCGGATCGACGCCTTTTCCCTGGACGTGATGAGCAAGGTCCAGGATATCAAAAAGAGCAGTCTGACCTTTGCTCCGGAAGCCGGTTCCCAGAGACTCCGGGACGTGATCAACAAGGGACTTACAGAAGAGGTGATCCTGGAAGGAGCCGCCAGAGCTTTCCAGGGAGGATGGACCAGAGTAAAGCTGTATTTTATGCTGGGACTTCCCACCGAGACGGAAGAAGATATGAAGGGGATCGCCCATCTGGCTGAGGAGATCGCCAAAAAATATTATGAGATACCAAAAGACCAGCGCCACGGCAGATGTCAGATCGTGGTCAGCACTTCTTTCTTTGTGCCTAAGCCTTTTACGCCTTTCCAGTGGGCAGGAATGTTCCGGAAAGAGGATTACCTGGATAAGGCAAAAGTGGTAAAAGAAGAGATCCGGGCTCAGTTAAATCAGAAGAGCATTAAATATAATTACCATGAAGCGGATGTCACAGTCCTGGAGGGGATCCTGGCCAGAGGTGACCGGAAAGTGGCGGATGTGCTGGAGGCTGCTTATAAGAAAGGAGCCATCTTTGATTCCTGGTCTGAGTATTTCCGCTATGACCTTTGGATGGAGGCCTTTGAAGAGCTGGGCATTGATCCGGAATTTTATACCTTAAGGGAGCGCCCCTTAGATGAGATCTTCCCCTGGGATTTTATTTCCATCGGCGTGACCAAGAATTTCCTGAAGAGAGAGTGGGAAAAGGCCATGAAAGGGGAAGTTACCCCCAACTGCCGCCAGCAGTGTTCCGGCTGTGGCGCAGGAGCATATAAAGGAGGTGTCTGCGTTGAAGGTAAGAATTAAGTTTGCAAAACAGGGAGCTATGAAGTTTATCGGACACCTGGATATTATGCGGTACTTTCAGAAAGCGGTAAAAAGGGCAGGACTGGACGCTGCCTATTCCGAAGGCTTCAGTCCCCATATGATCATGTCTTTTGCGGCTCCTCTTGGCGTAGGAATCACCAGCGAAGGGGAGTATTTTGACCTGGAGCTGAAGACTCCGGTATCTTCCAAAGAGGCTGTAGAGCGGCTGAACCGGGTTATGGTGGAAGGTATGGAAGTTTTAAGCGTCCGGGAAGTTCCGGAAGGAAAAAAAGGAAAGGCTATGTCTCTGGTGGCTGCGGCAGATTATCTGGTATCCTTCCGGGAAGGTATGGAGCCCGGGGAAAACTGGAAGGAGAAAGTTCCCGCTTTTATAGAGCAGCAGGAGATCCGGATCCTGAAAAAGACCAAGAAAAACGAGAAAGAAGTAGATATTAAACCTTATATATACAAGATGGAGATCCGGGGAGAGAGTATTTTCCTGAAGCTGGCTGCAGGAAGTGTGAAGAACACCAAGCCGGAGCTGGTCATGGAAGCCTTTTTCCCTTTCTGCGGACAGGAATTTCAGCCTTCGTCACTTCTGATCCACAGAATGGAAGTTTACGGAGATCTGGGAGAAGAGGGAGAGCGGAAACTGGTATCCCTGGAAGATCTGGGTGGAGAAATTGAGTAGACTGATCATTACCCATGTGGAATTTGAAAGAGAAAATCTTCTGGTCAGCGCAAATGAGGAAGAAGGCCGTATCTGTCAGTTTAATATTGTCCGGGAGGGAGAAGAAAAACTCCTGGGCAATATTTATATCGGCAAGGTGAAGAATATCAAGAAAAATATACATTGTGCTTTTATTGAAATCTCTCCCGGAAAAATGTGCTATTATGACTTGGAAGAAGGAGAGCCGCCTATTTTTACCAATCCGAAAAAGGACAGGGTGATAAAGGAGGGCGATGAGGTAGTAGTCCAGGTATCCCGGGAAAAGATCAAGTCTAAACTTCCCTCTGTTACGGGGAATCTCAACTTTACGGGAAAATATCTGGTTCTGACCAGTCAGAGAAAACAACTTGGGTTTTCTGCAAAGCTCACAAAAGAAGAGAAAGCCCGGATCCGGACCATCCTTCAGGAACATGTAACCGGTGAGGAAGGGATTATTGTCCGGACCAATGCCAGGGAGGTTTCTTCTGAAGAACTGACAAAGGAACTTTTCCAGTTGAGGGAAAAATATCAGAAACTGAGACAACGGGCCATGTCCCGAGTGTGTTATACCCTTCTGGAAAGAGGAATGTCAGAACCGCTCAGGATCCTCCAGGGAGTTTATATCCGGAACCTGGAAGAGATTGTGACAGATGACCGAAAGATCTACACACAGATCTGCGGGGAACATGCCGGAGGAGAAGATGGGACAGTGCCGGTACGCTTCTATGAAGATAAAATGCTGCCTCTTTCCAAGCTGTACCGTCTGGAGAAGTCTTTGGAGGAAGCTCTGGACCGGAAAGTATGGCTGAGATCCGGGGGTTTTCTGATCATTGAGCAGACCGAGGCTTTTGTGAGCATTGATGTAAATTCCGGGAAATTTGCTGATAAGAAAAATACCAGAGAGACCTTTCGGAAAATCAATCTGGAGGCGGCCAGGGAAATTGCTTTTCAGCTTCGGCTGCGGAATTTATCCGGGATCATCCTTATAGATTTCATCAATATGGAAGAGGAGGAAGACAAGAAAGAACTTTTGAGAGTTCTTCAGAGTTACCTGAGAAAGGATCCGGTAAAAGCTGCGGTGGTGGATATGACTCCTCTGAATATTGTGGAAGTAACCAGAAAAAAGGTGCAGAAATCTCTGGAAGAAGAGATGAAGAGAAGAAAGGACTGGGAAAGATGAAAAAGCCTTCTGTGATGACAACGCTCTGTTACATTGAGAAGGAGAACAGTTACCTGATGCTTCACCGGGTGGTGAAGAAAAATGATGTAAATAAAGATAAATGGATTGGTGTGGGAGGCCATTTTGAAGAGGGAGAAAGCCCTGAGGAGTGTCTTCTCCGGGAGGTAAAGGAGGAGACAGGACTGACTCTGAAAACTTATGACTTCCGGGGACTTGTTACTTTTAAGCTTACAGATTCTGTCACAGGAAATACTTTGACGGAATATATGTGCCTGTATACGGCAGCGGAATATGAAGGAGAACTTTCCTCCTGCGATGAGGGGGTTCTGGAATGGGTGCCCAAAGAAAAGATCCAGGATCTGGAAATATGGGAAGGGGATAAGATCTTTTTCCGTCTTCTGAACGAGGGCCATCCTTTCTTTTCCCTGAAGCTGTGGTATATAGATAACGAATTAAAAGAGGCGGTATTAAATGGAAGAGCAATGGAATTACGAAGATAAAAGAGAAGAAGGTAAGATGAACCGGTTGAAACCCATTCACGGGATCCTGCTTTTTATTGTGGTGATGGTTTCTTTCTATACCGTTATCGCCTGGGCCCAGATGAAGTGGGGGATGTATGGGCTGGCGTTGACAGAACTGTATCTTCTGGCTTTGGCTCTGGGCGGTGCAAAGCTTTTAAAAGTACCTTTTAAAGAGGTCTTTCCTGTGCAAAGACCCCGGTGGCAGAAAGTTTTTGCAGTGCTGCTCTGCTGGATTGCTTCTTACAGCGCAGTGATTCCTCTTACGATGATCGTAGCTTACTTTTTTCCAAGAGAGATATTTTTTGTCAGCGGAAGTCTGAATGATTTTATGGCCACAGTTCCTCTGGCCCTTTCTGTATTTATAAGCTGCGTCATGCCGGCAGTCTGTGAAGAAGCTGTCCACAGAGGCTTTATTCTGAAAAGTTTTCAGTCCAGGATCAAAGGAAAATGGACCCTGGTGGTGTTGATGGGACTGCTTTTCGGACTTTTCCACGGCAATTTGTGGAGGTTTCTGCCTACAGCCCTTCTGGGGGCTGCTCTTACTTACCTGATGGTAGAAACAGAAAATATGATCTATCCGGCAATATTTCATTTTATAAACAACTTTTTCCCAACCCTGTTGTCCGGAATGGCCACAGCGGCAGGGGGAGGACCAGATACCCAGGCTGTGACGCAGTCTTTGATGGAAAACGGTCTGCCCCTGTCCTTTTTGGGGATTTATATCGGTATGGGCTGTGTGGCACCTTTCTGTTTCTATACAGCCGCCTACCTTCTCCGTCGGGGTGTACCGGGAAAAGAACAGCGGTATTTTACATCTAATAAAATACTGGTGTTGCTGGTAGTCCTTACAGTGATCCCCATAGTTTTGGGAGGGACACTGCTTTTCCTGGGGATTTTTGCTATGCTGATGAATGGCTCAGGGGAGTCTGTGATCTATCAGAACGGCTATTTGATCTGGCAGGCTCTGGAAATTTTTATCCGGTAAAAAAATGAAATTTATATATTGACGGAATGAGGGAATGATGGTAATATACTATCGTATGCCGCACAAAGAGGTTGAAGCGTCCCGAAAGGATCACCATATTTGGCGAGTAATGATAATAGGAGGTGCCATATGTACGCAATTATTGCAACAGGTGGTAAACAGTACAAAGTAGCCGAAGGCGATGTTATCAGAGTAGAAAAGCTTGGAGCAGAAGCTGGTGAAACAGTTACTTTTGACCAGGTACTTGCTGTAAGCAACGACGGTTTAAAAGTTGGCGAAGATGTTGCCAATGCAACAGTAACTGCATCTGTAGTTGAAAACGGTAAGGCAAAGAAAGTTATCGTTTACAAGTATAAGAGAAAAACCGGATACCACAAGAAAAACGGTCACAGACAGCAGTTTACTAAAGTAAAAATTGAAAAGATCAATGCTTAATCCCCATGATTAAAGTAACGATTTATCAGAGTTCAGAAGGGGAGATTTCAGGATTTGCCATACAGGGACATGCAGGTTATGCTGCAAGTGGCAGTGATATTGTATGTGCGGCTGTATCGGTACTGGCTCAGAATACAGTGAATTCCATTGAACAGTTTACACAGGATGGTTTTTCTGCTGACGTAGACGAAGAAGAAGGAGGACTGTATCTCAAGATGGAGCCGGGATACTCCAAAGAATCAAAACTGCTTCTGGATTCCCTTATCCTCGGTTTACAGGGGATAGAAGAAGAATATATGGATTATCTAGATGTCATATTCGAGGAGGTGTAAGACATGTTAAAGATGAACCTTCAGTTATTTGCTCATAAAAAGGGAGTTGGTTCTACAAAGAACGGCCGTGATTCCGAGTCCAAGAGACTGGGTGCCAAGAGAGCTGACGGACAGTTTGTAAAAGCTGGAAACATCCTTTACAGACAGCGTGGAACAAAGATCCATCCAGGCGTAAATGTAGGCAGAGGCGGAGACGACACTTTGTTTGCATTAGTAGACGGTGTGGTACGTTTTGAGAGAAAAGGCAGAGACAAAAAACAGGTTTCTGTAGTTCCAGTAACTACTGCAGAGTAATTACGATAACAGGGCGGCTTCAAATCATTTTGGTTTGGAGCCACTT
>ERZ1643249.2909-NODE-2909-length-15538-cov-5.309242_pt1 | contig 15538 bp, 16 predicted proteins | sample MGYA00579263_ERZ1643249 | MGnify/ENA primary metagenome ERZ1643249 (study PRJEB29033, sample SAMEA4952264) | chicken gut metagenome | biome: Broiler Chicken; feature: Gastrointestinal Tract; material: Caecum | place: Ireland | collected 2018 | study: Broiler...
TTTATCTTTTCTTTCAAATAATTCGAATTTATCAGCAATAAAGTGCCATATTACTTTTATAATTGACATAATAGGTGTTGCTAATATCATTCCCACTATACCGAAGAAATGACCAAAGATTAATAAGCCACAAATAATAGTAACAGGATGTAAGTTAGTTGCTTTACTCATAACAACTGGTTGTAAAACATAACTTTCTACCATTTGGACAATTACCGCAATTATTAATACTCCAAGACCTACTAAAGGGCTTTGAGTTAAACCTACAACTGTTGCAACAGCTGTTCCAAGCCATGGTCCAATATATGGAATTAAATCGGTTATACCACAGAATAAGCCAAATAGCAGTGCAGATTTTAAACCAATAATGGAAAATCCAATAGTATCACAAACAAAGACCATACAAGCAACGAGTAATGTTCCATTAACAGTTTTTCTAACCTCTACTCCTATTTTATCAAGTAAACCAGCAATTTCCATTTGATGTCTACTTGGAATAAGTTTTAAAAATAAAACTGTAACATTATCAAAATCAAATAACATATAAAGTCCAATTATAAGACCAAAGAAAATACTACCGAGTCCACTAAATAAACTACCCATAATATTCATAATAGTTGTTGGTAAATTAGATGATATACTATTTCCATAAGCAGTTATAGCATCAAGTATTCCATCTTTAATTGCTTCAATATCAAATCCTTGGGCATCATCTATTTTGTTAAATAAATCATTAATAAAGTTAGTAATATCACTTATAATTGATGGAATAGTTCCAATAAGTTCATTTAATTCATTATAAATAATAGGAATAAAAACTCGGAAAAAAACTACTAAAAACAAAATAAATATAATATAGACAATAATTGAAGCAATTATCCTGGACATTCCCTTTTTAGTCATTTTGTTAACTAAAGGATTAAATAACCAAGCTACAATAAAACCAATAAATAATGGTGAAATAACACTTAAGACATTACCAATAAAACGAAATATGCCAATTTCTCTACAAAGCATAACTGCCACAAGTACAATACTAATAATTAGGACAATAAATAATAACTTTAAAATATTTTTACTTAAATAAATTATTTCATTTAAACCATCAGTATCAATGTTATTTTTCTTTCTAAACATAGTTACCTCCTTACAATATTATAACATAAAAAAGCAACATTATGCTGCTTTATCTCTAATTAATTCTACTTCTTGTTCTAATTCTTTTTCTTTGTTATATTCTTCTATTAAATAAACAATAAATTTTCTTTGTAATAAATATGGTGAATTAAATAAAATATTCATAGCAATATCAACATTTCCACTTTTTAGATAATCTTTAAAATCTTTACTCATTGCATCATCTTTTATTATAGCTGCAAATTTATTTATAATAGTATTTAATTTATTTTTATCACTTATTTTACTTTTTAAATATTCTTCAATATTAAAATCATTATAAAAATCTTTATCTATTACAGGAAGGGGATTATGTTTTTGATTATCTTGAATTACTAAATTACCATTTAAATATGATTCATCAACAATATTTGCTCTTCTTATGGAAGCCATAATTTCGTCTTTTGTAAATCTAAGCGTAAAAGCATCTAAATCTTGTAAAAATAGGCAATAATTACCATAAGCAATATCTAGTTTAGATGTATCGATAAAAACATAATCTCCTGGTCTTCTAAGTAATGCTAAAAAATGTCTTTGATCTTCAATTTTTTTCATAAACTCAACTCCTCTTTTTAATGAAGAGGTTATTGTATCATATTTTTGAGCAGATGTCAATTAAAACATTTTATCTACATTATCAGGTACTTTATCGTTAATTATTTTACTAACTATCTTATCACTTAATTCCTTATCAACTTTTTTACCAGTCATGACACTTAAAGTATCAATAACTTCTCTAATTGTGGCTTCATCTTTCATATTACCATTTTGAAGTTTTTGTGCTAAACCTAATATTGTTTCTTTATTAACATTAGTTTTCTTTTCTACTTTCTTAAAAAAATCATCTCCAAATTTCATTAAATCACCTAATATATTATATGAATTTAAAAATAAGAGTTACTCACCCTTATTTTTAAATTGTAATATTATTGGGGTACCTGTAAAATCAATATTATCTCTAAGTTGATTTTCTAAATACCTTTCATAACTAAAATGCACTAGTTTTTTATCATTTACTTGTAGTTCAAATTTTGGAGGTTTATTATCTACTTGATGAACAAAATATATTTTAAGTCTTTTTCCTTTATAAGAAGGTGGTTGATGAAGAGATACCGCATCCATTATAATATTGTTTAACACTGATGTTTTAACCTCTTTTTTATTATTTTCATAAGCACTAATAATCTCTGGCATTAGAGTATTAATTCTTTTTTTAGTTAAAGCACTTAAAAATACTACTTTAGCATATGGGATAAATTGAAGTTCATACTTAATTAATTCTTGCCATTTTTTAATATCTTGATTAGGGTCTTTTACGGTATCCCATTTATTTACACAAATAACTATCCCTTTACCGGCATCTAGGCAATAGGAAATAATATGTTTATCATGTTCAATAATTCCTTCTTCAGCATTAATTACAACAACACAAACATCACTACGATCTATTGCTTTTAGACTTCTTATTAAACTATATTTTTCTACACTTTCATAAATTCGGCCTTTTTTACGCATTCCTGCAGTATCAATAACCGTAAATTCTTCATGATTATATTTAAAATTGGTATCAATGGCATCCCTTGTTGTACCTGCAACATCACTTACAATGGTTCTTTCTTCATTAAGTAGGGCATTAATTAAACTACTTTTTCCAACATTTGGTCTACCAACAACACAAAATTTTAAATTGTTATTATCATCAATTACATCTTCAGGTAAATCATTAGTTATTTCATCAAGTAATTCTTTAAATCCCAAGTTATGTTCAGCACTAACTCCCATTACTTTACTAAAGCCTAGTTCATAAAAATTATAGATATTATCCATTCTTTTAGAATTATCCAATTTATTTACAACAACAATTACTTCTTTTGTTTGTTTATGTAATAAATCTTTAATATAATGATCAGTTTTATCAAGTTCTTCTAGGCCATCAACAACAAAAAGAATAATATCGGCCTCATCTATGGCTAGCTCGGCTTGCATAAGTATATCTTTATCAAAGTCACCATTTTCTAAAGATATACCTCCAGTATCGATTAAATAAAAAGACTTATCATTATAGTTAACTACGCCATATAATCTATCTCTAGTTATACCTGGAGTATCCATAATGATAGCTTTTTTTTCTTTAATTAATCTATTAAAGATACTACTTTTTCCAACATTAGGTTTACCTATTAAACATACTGTTTTCATTTTTATACCTCGTTACTTTTTACTTCATCAATTATGGAATAAATACGATTATTTCTCCGATATATAATTACGGTATCTTCACGCATACTTTTACCTGTTACATCATTGATTAAATCTGTTTTACCATTTACTTCATCTAAATAACTACTTTCAAAAAAATTGTTATCTATTAATACTCCAGCAGTTACAGTAACACAAAAACTAGGAGTATAATTTGTTGCTTCTACAACTGTCTTTTCATGATCTGTACAACTTGTTTTAATAACATTAGGATTTTCTTGTCCATAAAGAATCGCCGCTTGTTCGATTTGTTCTACTTTAGTTTCAACAACTCTTTTTAAAGATTCTTCTCTAACTCTTGTAACACTAACAAAAGCAATGGTAATAACTAATGTTAAAATAATAATGACTGCTAGTAATTCAACTAATGTAAACCCATTTTTTTTCATTTTATCCTACTTTCTAAAATATCTAATATTTCACTTCTTCCTTTTTTAGTTACTGTTGAAAATGTTATAAATTCATCATCTTCACTAATTTTAAGAGTATCTTTAATTAATTTATCTTGTTTTAAACGATTGTTTTTACCTATTTTATCATATTTTGTTGCTACTATAGTTATATCTAAATTATAGTATTTTAAGAATTCATACATTAGACAATCATCTTCAGTTGGTTTATGACGATAATCAATAAGTAAAAAAACATTTTTTAAATTACTTCTATTTTTTAAATACTCTTCAATCATTAAACCAAATTTCTTTTTTTTGTCTTTACTAACAGAAGCATATCCATAGCCAGGAACATCAACTAGATAAAATGCATCATTAATTAAATAAAAATTTAATGTTTGGGTTTTTCCTGGTTTAGAAGATGTTTTAGCAAAGTTTTTTCTTTCTATAATAGTATTAATAAAACTACTTTTTCCAACATTACTTCTGCCCACTAGTAAAAACTCTGGTAAGTTATCATCTGGGTACTGACTTCTTCTTACAGTAATAATTGGTTCACACACTTTTTCAATCTGCATAAGTAATCACCTCTTTAATTATATATTAAAAAAGTAAAAAATGCAAACGGCATTATAGTTTGCATTTTTATTTATGTCTTTTTAAGCTTGGGCCTTCGATTTCCATATCAGGAATTCGGTGTTCTTTGGCATATTTTATTAACAATAGTGCTTCTTGCATAATTTGTTTTCTACCAGCAAAGGTATTTTGCCAAGAATCTATGTCAGTAACACCATCCTTAGAACCAGCTCCATAAACATTAGTAGAGTTTCCTAAAGCATTTATAAGTAATCCCATACTTCTTCTTAAATGAAAATCTGAAGTAACTACAGTTAATTCTGTTTCATTTAGATTATATAGTAAACCTTCTAAAATAGCTAGAGAATTTGCCATATTTTCTATAGTACTTCTGGAAAATGGTTCAACTAAAATATCTTTATCAGGAATACCTTGACTTAATAAATAATCACGCATTTTAAAAGCTTCTGGAGTTGTACGATCAGTATTTAGATAGCCTATACCCCCACTAACAAGGACTTTTTCAACTTTTTGTTCTTCATAAAGCCAAATTCCTTTATCAGCACGGTACGGAATCATGCCTGGTCCTCCTAAAAGTACTGCAACATTATTGTGGGCTTGATTTTTACTCAAGTTATCACCACTAAAGACTATTTTTTCAACATCTTCTGGTGTTGTTTTGCTTGTAAAAATGTCTCTACTTTTCATTTCTGTTAATTTCATTAAAAATTCCCCCTCGTTTAATGGCGTTTATTATACCATAATTTTTTACAACTTGCAAATTTTACTTTAAAACAGCGGTTTTTTCTTCAACATATTTATCCGATTCTGTTAAAACATGGAAATAAATATTACCTCCAGGGGTAAAGGTTTCACCTAAAATATCACTGCCGGCAAAACGGTATTCTAGATAATTATGCATTGGTTTTTCACTTATAAGCATATCGATTATTCCCCGGAAACCATCTCCAGATAAAACCCCAAAATAGTTTAAATAATTGCCATTTTGATATACTTCAAATTGGTTAGGACATATCGCTTGATAAAAAATATTATGGCCATCATAATAGTTAAAAGCATCAACAAAATTAATTGATGATATACTATGAATTCTATTATATAATATGCTAGTTACGGCATAATTTTCTTTATATTGATATGTAACATCAGGATTACCTTCTGCCATAACGATAGCACAAACAACTTTAAATTGTTCAAGTGTAATATTATAATGCTCACAAATATAATCTATTGCCTTTTCATAACCATAAGTCTCATAATAATAATTTATTGTTGCATCATCTAAGCTATATAATTCTGGAATTGATATGTTTTCTAGAAGGGTTTCAGAAGTTGGTTCAGGAGATACATCAACTTGTGGTATTTCTACAACATCATTTGGTAGCTTTTCCATATTTTCTTCCACTTGGTATTCAATATGTTTATCAATTTTTGTTACTGTATGATGTGTTGCTTCCTTTGGTATATTAAATGATGCATTAAGTATCATTGTAGCAGTCATTAATAAACATAATTTACCTTTGTCTTTATTTTTCATTTTACCACCTTATAATTAGATTTTAGCATATTTTAGCATACTTGTAAATCAATTAAATTATTATTTAATAGGTGGTCCACATGGATTATAATCATCATAACACCAATTTCCCTCCGAGTGCTGATCCGCATTTATATGCCATGCTTGCTGTAACTGTAGGTTTTGCCTCTGTTGGTAATTATAATGCAAACGAACAAAATTCAATTGGCAACTGGTTAATTCTAGTTGGCCAATACATTCTTACTCATGCGGCTCAACAACAATTAATTGAAGCAAGACTAGAAAATAACAACTTAAATATTAATTCCGAAAAACATAAAAATGGTACTGGTGGACCTTTCACTGACAATGAACAAGGTAAAAGTAATCAAACCCAAAGAGAAGAAGTTGACTTTTTACTCGGGGCTATTGAAGACATAAAAAAAGAATTAGAAAATATTAAATCTAATCCTAATCAAATGTAATATTTACTGATCCAATACCATTATCAATATCTATTACATTTTCACCATTACCATAAGTTCCACTTATCGATGTTCCATTAACAGTGATATCACCTAACCCCTTATCAACAATAAACTTATAAAGTGATTCATTACTTAAATTAAGATTAATTTCGCCAATTCCCCCATCTATAGTGCTTCTACCAAGTATCTCTCCATCAATACTCACACTACCAACTCCCGCATCAAGTTCTAAAGAACTTAGTGTTGTATCAAATGCATCAATAACACCAACTCCACCATCGATATCAGCTTTATAAAATGTTGATGAAGCAATCTCTATTAAACCAGCACCTAAGTCAAGTTCTAAACGCTCTGCAATAATATCTTCTATTTTTATCTCTCCACTACCACCATCAATAACAAGTTCATTTAAATCACTTGGTACATATATAGTAATTTCCCCACTATTATTATTAAAAAACCAAAAAGCATCTTCTTCTATTTCTAAAGTATTTCTTCTGTTATTTACTCTAAAATTATCAGAAACACCTTTAGCTTCAACTAAAAAACTATCCCCTTTAACTATATTAACACTTGATGCATTTACATCAATTTCAATACTATTAATATTACTATAGTATTCACTAAAGTCTTTAGTTCCTCTCCCAAAGCCACCAATAATACCAAATAGAAATAATATAGCATTAATAATAATTAAAATAATAAATACAGCTAGAGCTATAGCTCCTATTTTAATCCACTTTTGTCCTTCACTCATTTTATATCTACACTCCCAAATACGGCATAAGCTTCAATATAAATAATCTTTTTTTCATTTTTACCTTTACTCTTATTACTTACTCCTCCAAATATTGGAGTTGATTTAATGATTACTTGAGTATCTTCTGGTACCTTTATATTAACACTGCCAAAAATACCAGTTGCAACAATTACTGATTCATTTTTAATACTAGATTCACTTAAATCTAAATAAACACTTCCAAATATAGCATCTACTTTTGCTCCATTAAATTTATTGGGTTTTTCATTCTTTTCAGCAAAAGTAGCTACAATACTTTCTAAATTATCTTTATTAGTACTCTTAATCTTTTCTTTAACTTTACTATTTATACTACTTCCAAGTATTAAATAAAGTCCTATTATTACAAATATTGCTGGAATAAATAATTTAATTATAATATCAAATCTAATTAAATTATTACACATAAGAAGTAATAATACCCCTATTACTAAACCAACAATATTACCCACTTTAGATTCATTAGTATTATCAAATAATCCTATAAAACATGGAACTATTATAAACAAAGTCCACCATCCTCTAAAAAATATATTAAAATCAATTATATTAAAAACATTTAAAGCTATAATAACTCCAAGTACTATAAATACTAATCCCCATAATATTCTGTTTATTCTATCCATATATACCTCCCTATTTTTTTATGTTGATAACTCGTGACCACCAGGCAGTTGCTTCCACCAGCGGGGGAGACTTAAGTCTTTCCCTAATTTATTCTAAATGGGTTACTTTGTGTTCCATCTCCACTTACATATGAGACATTAGAATTTAGATAAAAGACAGGTCTGGCACCAAAGTCAAGGTATGCGCTGCTGTTAGGTTTGCCGTTATTAGGCAGAAAAAACACGGTACCACTGTCCGAATCCGGGGTAATTGTCCATTCGTAATCACCTAAATATAGCCAATTTGAACTTGTTGCAGAATCGTAATCAATTAAATTAGTTGTCCAATAGCTATTACTTATTGCATATCCATAATCACTTAAATACATTAATCCTATTTTCCCAACCCATGTTGGTCCACTTCTTTCGGCATTATAAAATGTTTTTGGTGTTGCCTCAGCTGTTGAATATCCTCCTACATACCACGTTTGGGTTGCTATTTTATTTTGCCATGTACTACTTAATGTATTAAGATATGTAGTGTTTAATGTGTTTTTTATATCTGATGTGCTCCATGTATTATCCCATTCTGAATCCCATGCGTAATTACCTAGACTAGAATTTTTTATTAATTTTATTTTATTATCAAATACACCTATTATTCTGTATAAGTTATCACTTGGACATGTACTTGCATCACTGCCAAAGCATACATAGTTATTTGGGGTTGCTCCGGCATATCTATAACTATTATCTTCCGCCCCATTTGCTAAATCTGCATCATGATAATATAATCCATTTTCGCCATCAGTTCCTGTATATTGCGATAATACATGACAAGCAAGTAATCTAGAATTAGCATCATCACTGCATATATCTTCTATTGTTGGCATTTCTATTCTATCTTTTTGTAGTACTACTTCCATATTAAGATTTGCTGTTTCATTTATTGATTGATCAGTATCTAAATTAACAAATGTTAAGGTAAATGTCCATGTATGAGTTGTTCCATTTGTTGATGAAGTTGTACTTATTGGGTGATCTATTGCTATATTATATGCTCCAGTTTTTCCTGTTATATCAAATCCTTTTACCCCACCTACTTCAACAAATGATAATTCATCACTACTTGCTTCAAGTAATGTACCATTTTCATCATATACACTAAGTATTAATTCTGCAGTAGTACCACTTGAATATGTATAAGTATTTTCATATATTCTTATACCCGCATAATATGTGGTACTAGCATTATTTGTATCAGAACTTGCTATAAGTCTTACCTGCGGATTAGTAGTATCCGTTAAATTACCTGAACCAGTATGAAAGTTATCAGTTGATGCCGATAAACTTAAATCATTACCTTTACTAAATATAATTGTATCTCCACTTGGTGTTACTTCCCCAGTACCAGTAAGTTCATCTGTTGGTGCTGGACCTAAATATGAATATGTAAATCTTCCAATAAATAGTGCTATTACTACAAGTATTAATACAAATAAAATAGCAAGTATTACTTTTCTAATATTTTCTTTTTTCAAATTTATCACCTATTCTATAATAAATTATAACAAAAAATATAATTATAATAAAGTAATTTATTTAAAAAAGTAATAAAATGTGTTAATATATTAACTTAAGTGAAGTATTATGGATAGTAAATTTAAAAAAATATTATATGAATGTTATAAAAAAGTTAAAATTAATCCTCAAGATATTAAAGCTAAACAAACTTTAAATATCTTATACCTAGATTATTGGAGGGATCATACAGAGTATTTTGATTATAGTGACTTTGAAGAAGAAAATAGATTATTACTTTTAAAATATCAATATTTATTAAATATAGTAGATGAAATAAGAAAAAAAGAAGATTTATGTTTTGATTATGAATCAAGTATTAAATTAAGTAATGATGATATATTTGAACTTATTTATGATTTCTTTAAAAATGGAACTAATGAATATTTTTTTAATATATTTTTACAAATATACAAAAATAAAGATAAAAATATTTTAATATATAGAGATTTAGATGTTCCATTTTTAGGAGAATCACACTTTTATCCTCACAATAATAATTATAAATGTATAATATGTATGGATCCTGAATTTAACGACTATGATTATATTCCTATAATTGCTCATGAAATGGGACACGCAATAGAATTTTTAAGTAATTTTCATCCAGACTTATATTATATAAATTCTAATTACATTGAAATTGTAAGTATGTTTTTTGATATGATTTGTAATTATTATTTTAGTAACACTTTTAAAAATGAAGCATTAAGCTATGCTATATATAATGATAACTTAATAAGATGTTTTTCGGATTTTATTATTAATCCTGAAAGCTATAAAGTAGCAATTAATACACTTCCTTATGTTGTTGGCAAAAGCATAGCTTTGGAAATTTTTATGATATACATGCATGATAAAGATGAAGCTTTATATTTAATAAAGAAAATTATTGAAATAACTAAATTTATCGAACCAGTTGAATATTATAAAAGAATACTTAATTTAGGAATAATACCCAATAATGCTTTAGATAAATATGAAAATATTTTAAAAAGAAAGTTAAAAACATGAAAAAATGACATTTTTTCATGTTTTTTTAGTATCTTCGACTTTATTCGACAATTTTTTTAAAATGAGTGTGCTATTATATAGAGCTAAGGAGGTGAAACCTTGGTACTTAAAGAAAAAGATTTCGAAAGTGTAATGGATTCTGCTCTAGGTGGTATCAATGGAGCAACATCTATATTTTCTCCAGGTGCTAATTCAAAAATACAGTATTACGCGATAACGGCCAAAAATATCAGTTTGAAAATTTTCTTTTATACTATTATATTAATTGTGCTATTTATACTTTTGCTTTATTAAAAATCATCATTTGACTTTGAGTACTATAAATACAATTAATACTTATCAAAAACATTTTCGCCTAGAAAGAATTTATTTATTAGAAGAAGTCACAAAAAACAGGTTGCTCCGACCGGCAAGATTGAAAATCAATCAGTAAACCGGTTTGTAGAACAACCTGTTTCATATTACATATGATAGCACAAATTCTTCTCAAAGTCAAATTGAAAATTTTGAAACTTTGAACTTTGAAATTGTCGAAATAAATGATAATTTACGAATTGCATGTTATAATCAAGAAGTAAGAGAAGAAGATTATAGATATATCTTAATGGTTGATTTGGATAAATAAAGAAATAAAGAGTTTTTATCCAGATGATGAACTAAAAAAGGAGTTTGAATATGTGCTTATGAAAGTAAATAATGAATTTAATTGGTTGGCACCAGACGAAGATGACCTATTACTTCGTAATACTGAAAAAGAAATATCATTTAGAAATGGTATTGAACAAGGTTCTGATGAAAAAACAATTAATGTCATTAAAAAATTACTTATAAAACATATGTCTATAGAAGATATTGCAGATGTAGTTAATTTAAGTGTTAATGAAGTAAAAAATATTATTGAAGAAAACAATCTTGATAAAACCGGTGAATAAAATCACCGGCTTTATTTATAAATTATATTAACTTTTCTGTTCACAACACAATAAATCTTGTGAATAAAAAAGTTAAAAAAATTGGGAGCTTAAAAAGGCATTTTTAAGTTCCCATTATTTATTTTCTTCATCATTTCTTTCATAGTTTCAAATTGTTTTAATAATCTGTTTACTTCTTCAACACTTCTACCACTACCCTTGGCAATTCGCATTTTACGGGTTGCTTTAAGTATTTCTGGGTGTCTTCGCTCATACATTGTCATTGACTGAATTATAGCTTCAATATGAGCAAATTCTTTAGGATCAATTGAAATATTATTAAGCCCCATTTTTCTAGCCTGCGGAAGCATTTTTAAAATATTTTCTAATGGTCCTAATTTTTTAATTTGTTTTAATGTTTGTAAGAAGTCATCTAAATCAAATGTTCCTTTTTTCATTTTTATAGCTTGTCTTTTAGCCTCATCTTCATCAATTACATCTTCTACTTTGGAAACTATTTCTAGAATATCTCCCATATCAAGGATTCTATCAGCCATTCTTTCTGGATAAAACTCGGATAATCCATCCATTTTTTCAGAATTACCAACAAATTTAATAGGAATATGTGTTAAGTGTCTAACAGATAATGCTACCCCACCTTTAGTATTACCATCAAGTTTAGTAAGAATACAACCTGTTAAGTTTAGAGATTCATTAAAACCCGTAATAACATTGATAGCATCTTGTCCCATTGATCCATCAATAACTAATATTTTTTCATGAGGATGATGAGATGCATCAATATCTTTTAATTCTTGCATTAATTCTTCATCTATTTGCAATCTTCCTGCCGTATCGATGATTATATAATCTAAATTTTCTTCTTTTGCATAATTTATTCCATCACTAACTATTTCAACAACCGATCTTTCTTCACTAAATACGGGAACATTTAAACTCTTACCAATAGTTTTAAGTTGTTCTATTGCGGCAGGACGATAAATATCAGCTGCAATTAAAAGGGGTTTTTTATTGTGTTTTTTCCTTAAATAATTAGCAAGCTTTCCCGCAGTTGTAGTTTTACCACTTCCTTGAAGACCAACAAGCATTAAAATAGTTGGTTTTTTTGATACCTCAAGAGGAACATAATCTCCACCAAGTAAAGATACTAATTCATCTTTAACAATTTTTAAGAAAAGTTCATCAGGTTTTAAACTTTTTTCTACCTCTGCATTTAGTGCTTTTTCTTTTACATCCGAAACAAACTCTTTAACAACTTGATAGTTAACATCTGCCTCTAACAAGGCTATTCTAATTTCGCGCATGGCATCAGAAATATTATCTTCAGTAATTTTACCCATACCTCGAATATTTTTTATAGCATTACTAATTCTATCTCCCATGTATTCAAACATAATTTAATTCTCCTTTACTTAATACAAAATACCGCATATAACGGAACAGATTTAATATTATTAACAAAACCAAAATTCTTTGTAGAAACTCTTATAGCATATTTAGGATTATATTTTTTCATATATTCTGTTAAACTTTTAGATTTCGTATTTTCTCCACTTTTTACTTCAACAGGAATAATGCCATCACTATTATATATTAAAAAATCAACTTCTGCTATACCACTACTTTCCCAATAATATAAAGAAACATTATTATTAACAAATTCTGCAGCAACAAAAGACTCCGCTAATACACCTTTATATAATGAGATATTATCTATAATAATATCATTTGGTGATATTTCTAGTTTACTACAAAGTATTCCAACATCATTATAAAATATTTTAAAATAATCATAATTAACAAACCCTTTAAGAGGAACTTGAGGATTAGTAACTAAAAAGGATTTTAAAACCATATTATTTGCTTCAAGCCAATCTAGTGCCAATTCATAATCTCTACTTCTAGCATTATTATCAATTTTGGAATATTGAAATTTATTAGAACTTCCAAGTAATTGGCTAGGTATTGAATCATATATTCTATTTATTTTCAATGTTTCTATACTACTAGTAACATATTTAGTCATATCCTTAAAGTAAGCATCAACTATATTAGATAAAGGTAATCTATCATATTTTGTAACATCTCCCTTTGCTTTAAGCATTTCCATTACAGACTCTGGCATACCACCACTACACAAATACAAACGATAATAATTTAAAGCTTTCTCATGTAGAGAATCAAGCATTTTTCGATTGTTATTATAGCATTCTTTTATTTCAGCAATTAAATATTCTTCATCAAAAGCCATAAGGTATTCTTCAAAATCCATCGGATATAACATTAACATTTTAATTTTTCCCACTGGAAAAGCTTTAGAAAATCTTTTAAATTTAATTCCAAGCAAAGATCCACTACAAATTATTTTAACATTTTGATGCTTTTCACAAAAATATTTAAGTTCTGATATTAGTTCTTCAGATTCTTGAATTTCATCAATAAAAAGGCATGTATTTTCTTTTTCAATATCTAAATTAATATAAGCTTTTAATTTTAAAAATTTTTCATCTGATGACATATTACTTTTATATAATTCTATTATATCTTTTCTTTCAAATAAATTAACAGTAACATAACTGGAAAATTCATTTTTACAAAATTCTTCTATTATATAAGTTTTTCCAACCTGTCTAGCTCCTAGTAACACCAAGGGCTTATAATTACTATCATTTTTCCAATCTAATAATTTTTGATATATTTTTCTCTTCATATTATTTCTCCATATAAAGAATACCATATTTTTAAATAAAAAGCAATAAAATTACACATTTTTCTAACGAATAATAATGCATAATTGCACATTTTTCTAACGAATATTAATGAAAAATTACACATTTTTCTAACGAATGGCACATATCAACTTTTTTGAATATAATATTTTTAAAATATATTAACTTGTGTTATAATTAATAAGGTGATAATAATGGTAAGAAGAAAAAAGAAAATAAAAAAATTGGCAAAAATAATATTAGTAATTATTATATTAATAACTATTGGTATAAGTGGTTATTTTGTTTATAACAAATACTTTAAAGATGAGAAACAAGTTAGTGAAGTATCAAAACTTATGAATGAACATAATATTCCTGAAGATGAATATTCTAAGACTCTAGAATTTGTTTTACTTAATAATATTTATAATGAAGAATATTTAAATGAATATAGAGATATAGAATATGTTGATAGTGATAATTTTGAGAGTATATTAACTACTTTTTTACCTAAAGGTTATAGCGGCAAAGAAATTAATTATATAACTAAATTAAGTGAAAAAAATATTGAAAAGTTAGAAAATATAGATTATGTTGATATAAGTAATTATTATAATATTAAAAATTTTGATGTTGATAAAATAGATAGATATAACTCTTTTTATGAAGAAAACGAATATAGCTATGAAGATGTTGTGACGCTTGTAAATATAAAACTAGATTTACCAGTATACACTGATACAACTGAAGTAGAAGATCCTAATGATTTACTTGTAATCGTCAATAAATATCACTATTTACCTAGTGGTTATGAACCTGATGATTTAGCATATGTACCAGGTGCTTATGGCAATAATGTACCAATGCGGGAAGTTATTAAAGAGCCATTTCTAGAGTTGCAAGCTGCTGCAGAAGAAGAAGCTGGTATAAGCTTTATGCCAACAACTGCATTTAGAGGAGAGTCTTTCCAAAGAACTTTATATAATAATTATGTAGCTAGTGATGGTGTAGAAGCAGCTGATACCTACTCTGCTCGTCCAGGATATTCGGAACATCAAACAGGTCTATCAATCGATTTAAAGAATACTAATATTAGTGGATCAACAAGACTTAATGATAGTGACTTTGAATGGCTTAATAATAATGCATATAGATGGGGATTTATTATAAGATTTCCTAAAGACAAAACTTATATAACAGGCTACCAATTTGAAAACTGGCATATAAGATATGTAGGAATGGATGCCGCTAAAATTATTCATGATGAAGATTTAACTTTAGAAGAATACATTGATTTATATGTTACTGAATATTAAAACAATCATGCTAAAATGCATGATTGTTTATATTTTATATATACTCATTTCCTAATTTTGGGGTATTTCATTTCCTATTTTTGGGGCATTTCGTTTCCTGATTTTGAAATAAAAAAAAAAATAACCAGTTTATTGATTATTTTTCCCTAATT
>ERZ1643249.2912-NODE-2912-length-15533-cov-5.601240_pt1 | contig 15533 bp, 18 predicted proteins | sample MGYA00579263_ERZ1643249 | MGnify/ENA primary metagenome ERZ1643249 (study PRJEB29033, sample SAMEA4952264) | chicken gut metagenome | biome: Broiler Chicken; feature: Gastrointestinal Tract; material: Caecum | place: Ireland | collected 2018 | study: Broiler...
CAAAAGCCGTGATATAATAGACTTGATTGCAGTTATAAAAAGAGCAGTTGAGAAAAATTTTGATATTTCACTAGATTTAGAACAAGTCATAGTTAAATGGGAGAAATTAGATGAAAAAAGTAAAAAGGAGATTAAATAAAAAAGCTTTATTGGTTATAATTTTAATATTATATTTACTTATAATGATTTTTTATTATGTATTTACAATGCCTGTTAAAAACATAGTAATCAGTGGCAATAATCTACTTAAGGATAGTGAGATTATCTCTGCAGCTAATTTAGATAATTATCCTAATCTTTTTAAAGTAAATACTAACTCTGTTAAGAAAAAAATAGAAAACCTAGATTTAGTAACTAGTGTTGAGGTAAAAAAGAACTTACTTGGAACAATTAATATTAATATCAAAGAAGCTAAAGTCCTATTTTTAAATAAAACTAATGATTTAGTAGTATTATCAAATAGCTAGTGATGACTACTTAGGAATACCTGTTTTAATTAATTATGTTACTAGTGATATATATAATAATTTGATTGAAAAAATGAGCGCTATTGATGAAAATATCATAAATTTGATTAGTGAAATTGAATATAGTCCTGATATTAAAGGTGATGTTACAATTAATGATTCTAGATTCATATTAAAAATGAATGATGGTAATTTAGTTTATATTGATCTAGTTAATTTTGCTAATTTAAATATGTATGAAACTATTTATTCTAATTTAGATGCTAAAGGAATTATTCATCTAGATAGTGTTTATGCCGATGCCGATACCGTAGTATTTACATCTTTTGATAAACTAAACGAAGAAGGTGAGAATAATGAATTATCAGAATAAATTAATAGAACTAGTTAATAGTTTAACTAAAAGACCCAAGTTATTACTTCATAGTTGTTGTGGTCCTTGTTCAACAACAGTTCTAAGTTTTCTAAAAGATTATTTTGATATAACAGTATTATATTATAATCCTAATATTGAACCACTCGCTGAATATGAAAAACGCAAAAGTGAACAAATTAGATTTATTAATGAATTAAATGATCCTTTTGTTAAATTTAGGGATTGCGATTATGACAATGTTTCTTTTAAAAACGCTACAGTTGGTTTAGAAAAGGAAAAAGAAGGGGGAGCTAGATGTAGTGTATGTTTTAAATTAAGATTAGAAAAAACAGCTCAATTAGCTAAAGATGAAAATTTTGATTATTTTGGAACAACACTTACTGTTAGCCCTTATAAAAATAGTCGCATAATTAATGAAATTGGAGCTTTTTTAGAACAAGCTTATGGTGTACAATATTTGTATAGTGATTTTAAGAAAAACGATGGATACAAGAAAAGTATTGAGTTAAGTCATAAATATAATTTATATCGTCAGAATTATTGTGGATGTTTGTATGGGAGAGATTTAGATGTATAAAGCAATAGAGTATATAGGACTTAGTTTATGGGTAATTTATTTAATATTATTTATGAATAGGGAAATTAAAAGAAAGAATAAATACAAAAAAGAATACAATATTAAAATGATTATTAATAAACCATTTCATTTAATTAGAATAGATAGTGTGTTTTTTTTAATAGTTTATATAATATATAGCAATTTATCTGATAATAGAATACTTCCCTTTTTATATGTAATAATAATGATTACTAATATTGTCTATGTATTATATGATATTTCAGACAATTATAAAGACATTAAAAACAAGTTTAAAAAAGAATTAATTAATTATTTTGGAATAGTACTATTTATAATTATTGTTATAGTATATTTTCTAATAAATAAGGATTTAGATAATACTTGTATATTAACATTAGTATTAAATATATTTACTCCAGTGTATATATGGATTGTAAATATGATTAAAAATGAGTCTAAATAGTTGATTTTTTTAGGCTTTTTTGTTATTCTTAATATGAAGTATTTAATGGAGAATGATTATGAATAAAAAAACTAAGAGAATATTATTAAGTATTTATATTATTGCTTTATTTTCAATTATTACCAGTTCAACTATGGCATTTTTCACCTATATTCAAGTATCGGATGTCTCACCAAGAGTAAATAGCACAACTGCTGTAGTTACAGATTGGTTATTATTTAACACAGAACCAATTTATATTCGGGCAGATACTACCAATTTTGGAGAAGATATGGGTAGTTTAATTGAAGATGCTACAGCAACAGCTACTCTTAGAGTTGAAAACAATGAAGGTTTAGAAAAAAGATACAATTATAACATTAAATTAAGTATTGAGAGTAATAATTTAGTATATTCAACACCTAACAATACTCCAGAATTATTAATTAAAGTACATGATCCAAATGGTATAGAACTAACTCATATTGAAGGCCTTAATTATGTAACTAGTAATGGTTATAGTGGTTTTGATGTAACTACAGTCACGGGAGATTATTATATTGCCAATAACTATGAAATAAAAACTAGTGATGAAGTAAGACAAACATGGAATATTGAATTAATTTTTATTAATTTAGAAACTAATCAAGATGTTAATACCGCTAAGGATTTTAATGCAAAATTAGAAATGGAAAGTATATATAATTATACATAATAGGTAATTGGTTGATAATGGAGATTGTATGAATAGGTATCAAGAATATTTAAATAGTGAGTATCGTAAGAATTATGAGGATGCACATTTAGCAACAGATGATGAAGTTGCTTTAATGAATCCTGCCAAGCCTTCAGATGAAGCGGCTTATTGGTATCAAGAGAGATTCGCCCCAGTTGTAAATGCCCAAAGAAAAGTAGATTTGCTTATAAACTATATTTGGCATTGTAAAAATTTAATGACTGATGCAAATACAAATCAAAAAGCCAAAGAAGAGTTAAATAACCAAATTGGTTTTTTGCTAATCGAATTAAATTTAGCTAAAAAGGAACTAGCAGAAGCAAAATTTAATAGTGATGAACTAAATACTTTATTTAAAAATCACGGTAGATAAGGAGGATATTATGGAATTTAATGATTTATTTGATATAGAAGAAGATTTAGAAAGCAAACTTAGTCCTAATAAAGAATTTACTAGTCATGATCCTGATGAATTAACTGATATTGAACTTGATAGCATCATCGCTGGCATTAGTAAAGAAAATTTATATGATGTTCCAAAGGAAACCTCAGCCGAATTAACTTCTGAAGAAATTGCTGATATTATTGCTAGTATTGATGCTTACAATCAACCAATCAAACCAAAAGAAGATATTATAAGGCCAATACAGTCAAATGAATTTAATGTCCCAATTAATGAAAAACAACCATTTATGCCTAATGGTGCTGAATTTGCACTTTCCTCAGCTGATAATGCTCTTGCTTTAATGCGTGCTAGAGAAATAAAGAAAACTATTAATGAACTTGAAAGAAGAATTGCTGAAGAAAAGCAAAATCTTATAGATGATGAAGAATGGGTAATGACTCCTGGTTTAACACCAATGTGTAGAAGTGAAATATATAAAGATATATCTAATTACAAATTAAATATAGTGTTTTTAGAAGGACAATTACAAAAATCACTAGAACAATTAAAAGAAATAGAATCATTGCTTGGTGATAACAATGCAAGATCTAGGTAATTTTTTAGAATATTTAAATAAAGAATTAAATTATTCAGAGAATACAGAAATTAGTTATAGGGAAGATATAACTAATTTCTTAAACTATTTAGAGAAAAACCAGCTAAATTATAAAAAAATAGATGGTGAAATAATTCGTGATTATTTAAAATATTTAGATGAAGCCAAATTAAAAAATAGTACAATTGCTAGAAGAATTAGTGCTCTTCGTACCTTTTATAATTATTTACTAAATAAAAATATTGTTGATACTAATCTTTTTAATAGCATTAGAAATCCCAAACTAGAAAAAAAATTACCTAATTATTTAAGTTATGAAGAATTAGCTAAAATTTTAGATAATATTGATATTTCTACTAAAATAGGGCTAAGAAATAGATTGTTAGTTGAAATGTTTTATGCAACAGGATGTCGGGTTAGTGAAATGATTAATATTAAAGTGAGTGATATTAATAAATCTAATAATTCGATTAGAATTATGGGGAAAGGGAAAAAGATGCGTATTGTATATTTCGGAGAATATGCAAGAGATTACTTAGATAGATATTTACCACTTATTGATACTGATTATTTATTTACTCAGGAATCTGGGGATAAATTAAGTATTCATGATGTTGAATATATCATTAGTGATTTAGTTAAGAATTTGGCTCTAAAAACACATGTCACACCTCATACATTAAGGCATACTTTTGCAACGCATCTACTTAATAATGGCGCAGATATTAAAACTGTGCAAGAATTACTAGGACACTCGAGTCTTAATACAACAGGTATTTATACGCATGTTTCAAATGAACGCATAAAAGAAGTTTATAGAAAGACTTTTAATAGATAATATAGAAAGGATTACAATGAAAAAATTATTAGAATGTATTAATTTATGTAAGAGTTTTGGAAAAAAGCAAATACTTAAAAATGTTTCTTTTTCCATCAATGAAGGGGATATACTGGCTTTTATTGGACCTAATGGTAGTGGTAAGACAACTACTATTAAGTTGATACTAGGATTACAAAAAATAGATTCTGGCGAAGTTTTAATTAATGGTTTAGACATTACTAAAAATTTTGAAGATGCTATAAGAAAGGTCGGAGCGATTGTGGAAAATCCCGATTCTTATATGTATCTAACGGGATGGCAAAATTTAAGATTAATTGCTGATTACTATGGAAATATTAGTGATGAAGATATTAATGAGTTAGTTAAATATGTGGGGCTTGAATCAAGAATTAATGATAAAGTAAATAAATATAGTTTAGGAATGCGTCAAAGATTAGGTATAGCTCGTGCTCTACTTAATAAACCAAATATCTTAATATTAGATGAACCAACTAATGGCCTAGATCCCGAAGGAATAAAAGATTTAAGAGTACTTTTAAAGCGTCTTGCTAGTGATGGAATGGGTATTTTAATTTCTAGTCATAATCTAGCAGAATTAGAAAGCTTTTGTAATAAAGTTTGTATAATTGATAATGGAACAATTATTGAATCTAGTGAGGTTACTACTTTAAAAAATAATGAAAATATAGTAGTGTTTAAAGTTAGTGATACAACAAAAATTGATATTAAAGATATATTTGATGTAAATAAAACTTCCTTTAAAGTAAGTGCTAGTAAGGAAAATATAGCTAAAATAATTAAAAAATTAGTTAAAGATGGCATTGATATTTATGAAGTAAAAAATGAAGAATTAACTTTAGAAGAGGCATTCTTAAAGAAAACCAAAGGGGGTAAATAATGAAATTAGTAAAAAATGAATTATATAAAATACTACATAAAAGAAGTACTAAAATATTTTTAATTATCGCTGTTATATTTGTTATACTTACTAATGTAATATATCGTTATTCTGATGATTTACTTGTCTTTAGCACAACTTATTATGAAGATTATGATACAGCCTTAAGTTATGTAAATGATTATGAAAATAGTGGTATTGGGGATAAAGAATTATATAATTATTATAAATCTTTTATTGAAACATACAATTTAGCAAGTAATTATGATAGCAATTCTTGGCAATATCAAAAATATATGGAAGATTATTGGAATCTTTTACAAGATTATTATAGAGTCCAAGATGAAGGATTAGATGATTCTGAATTAAATAGCGAACTTGAAGAGATAAAAAGTAATATTGATAATGGTAATTGGGAGTATTTTGTCAATCAAGATATAAATAATATTAATGCAAATATTCAAGGCATTCAAAATGCTTTAAATGATCCAAGTTTAAATAATAATGAACGATTAAATTATGAAAAAGAGTTATTTATTTTAGAAGAACAAGTTAAGTTGAATGAATACCGCTTAGAAAAGGATGTAGAGTTTGGTGATGATTATTTAAATGATGCAATAGATGCAATTAATAATTCCTTATATGGTATGGCTGAGTATAAATATAGTAATGATACTGACTCTACTGAAATGGTTAAGAGTTATTATGAAAACTGGTATATTTTAGATGAAGAAGTTGATACTAGTAATGCTAACACTTTAAGAAGTGTATTTGTTAATTTCTTTAGTGAATATTCCTTCTTAATATTAGTTTTTAGTATAATGATTGCTGGTGGTATCGTAAGTGATGAATTTAATAAAGGTACAATAAAAAGCTTACTTATAGTGCCTCACAAAAGAAGTAAGATATTACTTGCTAAATATATTAGTGTATTAATTATGATACTATTAATTATTGGAGTATTAATTGTTAGTGAATTACTCATCGGTGGTATACTTATGGGCTTTGGTAGTCTTGGTATTCCAGTAGTAGTTTATAATATAACTAATTCATGTTTAGAGGTACTAAATATATTTGGTTATTTAGGATTACAAATTCTAGCTAATTTACCACAAATTATATTACTGGCAACACTAGCTTTTGCTTGTAGTGTTATTGTTAATTCGACAGCTTTCTCAATTGTTATTCCATTCTGTGGTGTCATTGCATCGGAATTAATTAATGGTTTTGCTCTAGTGTATGATATTAAAATATTAAATTATTTTGTTACAACTAATTGGGATTTTACTGTATATCTCTTCGGTGGAACATCAATTTATGGTAATAGTCTACTTCATGCAATAATTGTATGTTTAGTTTATTTACTAATTATGTTAGTAGTAACATTTATTGTATTTAAGAGAAAGGATATTAAAAATATTTAAAGGAAGTATTTTAAATGAAGTTTAAGTTAAAGAAGAATAAATTATTTGTTAATGTTTTTTGGACAATTATATTTTGTCTAGCTTTAATTGTGACTACAATTAGTTCTAATTATATGCAAGTTTTATCTGATAAAAATAGTGTAATAACTCCAGTGGTTAAAACCGATGATGAAGAAATTACTAGAAGTGATAAAATTGCTAACTATATTGATACTATAGAAGAAGGTTCTTTAGTTGATGTAATTGATATTAAAAAAGAGGTTACATCCATTCTTACAACCAATAATAATAGATATGAAAGTATTTTATTTGATTATGAAACCGGTACAGAAGTTACTATCGATTCCTTAATTAAAAGTGATAAAAAAGAAGATTTTAAAGGAAAAATAACTGAACTTTTATATTTAAAATATCCTAAATTTATTGCTGATGTTCTAAATAAGTTTGATAAAACTAATGTCTATTTTATGAAGGATAATGAACTTATTATCTATTATTATGATTATGATATTACTCCAGCAGTAAAAGAAGACTTGTATTTAACAGTTAATTATAATGAAATAAAAGATTATTTAGATATTACAGTTGATTTAGATAGTGAGTATTCTAATGAAGATGGTAGCATTATTAATCCTGCGAAAAAACAAATAGCTATTACTTTTGATGATGGTCCAGGTGCTTATACTGATCGCCTATCAGGAATACTTGAAGATAATCATGCGCATTCAACATTCTTTATGTTAGGTAAGAATATGTTTTATTATAAAGATGTAATACTAAAGTTATACGAAAACGGTAATGAAATAGGTTATCACTCTTATGCTCATAAAAACTTCTTAAGAGAAGAAATAAGTGATATTCAATTAGAATTTAATGAATCAAATGAAATATTAAAAAGTATAATAGGAGAGGGTATTACTTTAACTCGTCCTCCATATGGTTCAATTAATAGTGAGATCAAAGAATCTTTAGATACTGCATTTATTTTATGGAATATTGATACCGAAGATTGGCGACATAAAGACACTGATTATTTAACTAATTATGTTATGGATAATGTTTTTGAAGGAGCTATCATTCTTTTTCATGATATTCATAAAACTAGTGTTGATACAATAGAAAAACTACTTCCCTTATTATATGTAGAGGGGTATCAATTAGTAACAGTTAGTGACCTAGCAAGTATTAATGGTGTAACCCTAGAAAATCACCAAACATACAGATATTTTAAATAAAACCTATTTCTTCTATTTCATTAGTAGATACTTCCTGAATTAAATATATAGCTCCCCCGATTAGAAATAGAATGGCAGCAATAAGTTGTAAGAAAGTATTACGATATTTAGTATTATTAAAGTTTCTTTCCATATTAGTTAAATCTTTAGTAATAACTAAAACAAAATATAAATATATAAAAAAAGCTACTAAGAAAATAACAATATGTATTGTTTTTTCTCGTTGGTAGCTTTTTATATTTTTCTTAGTTAAAAAGTCTTTTTCATAACTATTAGCAAGTATAGCAAAAGCCGCAATAAAAAAATATATTATCCAAATTTTATTTTCATTATTAATTCTTTGTAATCGATTAAATATATTCATATTTAATCATATGCTTTTATTTTTTCTTATTTGTATTTTTTGGATTATTAATCATATAAGCATTACAATTCTTAACAATAACATAATGTCTACCCCATAAAAATAAACCCGCAAATATTAAAAAGAATACTGAAGCCACAATTTCAGATATACTATATTTATCCATTATACCATCAATTGTAAAATAAATAGCACATGCTACAAGCAAAATAGAATATATAACTAATCTATTAAGTCTCTTTTTTAAATCAGCTCCAAAATCCGTTTGAAAAAATGCTGTTTGTACTTCCTTTTTAGTATTTTTACTAGCTCTTTGATATTTGTTTTTTTCCATTTAAATCACCTGATAATATTTTATATTAAATATCTACATTTGGCAAGATATTTTGTAAGTTAAATACTATCACAAATTAAAAAAATATGATAGACTATATGCATAAAATTGTCATAGATTATCAAGTATTAATTAAAAAAGAATACCTCTTTGCGGATTTACAAACTATGTTTTTACAAGGAGAAATTCCTGATGAGGATTTATATTATCAAGTAGTATTAGATGATCGATTAGTCAAAGCTTTTGATAATCCTAAACTTGATGAAACTAATACTTTTGAATTAGAAATGATTTTATTTGTTGATGATACCAAATATAAAAATATTGCAAAATCTTTAATTCATGGCTGTTATGAATTAGATGGAGTAGAAGTAGAACTTAATGATTTTCAGTTGCTTACAATAAAATATAATATAGCAATATATCATAGTAATGGTCACTATTACATGGTAAAAAGTGACTTTACACCATTTACAGAAGAAGATTTATTTTATATGGAAGATACATGGGATGCATTTTTAATGTGGTATATTGATACTTTTGGACCGATTTCTGCTGAAAATAGAAAGATTATCGCTTATGTGAATGATGATTGTACAATTATTAAAATAATTAGTGATTTAAAATTATCACTTGAAATACCTATAAATGATTATGGCGACATATTTAGAAGAATTCCATCTTAGTAGTAGTAAAAATAATTTTATTGTGATAGAATTATATTGAGGAGTAGTTATGAAGAAGTTTTTAATTATTGTTATTATTTTATTAGTTATTTCTGGTGGTATTGGAGGTTATTTTTATATTAAAGATGCCAAGGAAAAAGCAAGAATTGCAGAAATTAAGGAAGGTTGGTATGTTGAAGTTTTAGAAGACGATGTAAATATCAGAGCTAAAGGTAGTGCTAATGGGACAATTTTAGGTAAGACTAAAAAAGGAGATATATATGCTGTTAATGATGTTGATGTTGCAGGCAATACTTATTGGTATGAAATAGATTATGATGGAACTCCTGCATTTATATTCTCATCTACTAAATATAATTATTTAAAAGATGTTAATAATCCTAATGATATAGCAACCCCAACAATAAAATTTTTTGATAAAATTTATTATGTTGATTCTATTGATGATATTAATTATGATCATTTAGAAGTGTGGGATGATAGACCAGGCGCAGAAGTAACGCATCAAGTTTATCATGAAACAGGAGTAGATATTAATGGTAATATAATTGATCAATATTGGATTCAATATACGGTAACTGATAAAGAAGGAAAAAGCTCATCAAAGGTCCAAAAAATAGAATTTAATAAAAGACCTAGTGAAGATAGGGTATTAGATTTTAAAGATTTAGAAAGATAAATAATTAATAAAGAAAGTTTGTAAAAGGTGTAATATGAAAAAAATATTTAAAATAATAGGAATTATAGTTATTGTTATAGTTGTATTAATTGGTGGTTTACTTGCATATTATGAAATATCTGATAGTTTAAGAGCCAAAAAATTATATAATGAAAGAATTAATGCTGATACATTAATGGAATATGTAAAAACACATAGTTGGGAATATTTAGATTGTAGTGATAGTAATTGTTTAGATATGCATTTTGAAGAAAATAAGTTTATTTGTGATATAGATTATAACAATATAAAGTATTTTCAAAGTGGTTATTTTGTAACAAAAAATAACGAAATATACGATATATCTTTTGATAAATTATATAGTAATAATCAAAATTGCAAGAAAAGAGAAATTGATATTGATGTATCTAATATACAAGATTATTATATTTTTAGTAAAAACAACAAAATTTATAATGTAAGAGATTTAGAAGAAGAATACATAACAGATTATTCACAAATATATTTATTAGATAAAAATATAATTAAAATTATTAGTAGTGACTATGATAACGGGAAGATAAATGTATTAGTTTTCAAAGATAATAATATATATAAACAAACATATAATATAACTAACGGAGAAAATGGCTTTAATAAAATTACATTTGAAAAAGAAGAATTATATAAATCGTTAGAAGAATATGGAAATATAAAGTATATAACTTTTGAACCTTATTTATATACTAATAGTGGCAAAAATATTCAATTAGAGGAAAATACAATAACAACAATATTTAGTGATAAAGGATATTATTATTTAGAGGAAATAATAACTGATGAGTGTAAAAAATATCAAGATATTGAATGTGAATTAGAATTCAATGAAAGTGAAATATATAAAAGATTTAGTAACGATGTTAAATATGTAGGACAAACTTACACAATATTAAGTGATAATTCAGTAATACAAACTAAATATTTAACTTATCCATTAGATAAGGATTTAAGAAATTAATATGAAGAGTTTTATTGAAAGCCGTTTGAAAATTATAATTATTACTACTTGTATAGTAACAATTACTATCATAGGTGGTATTATAACTTTTAGTATAACAAAAGAAGATGATATTGTTTCTGTACAAAGTAATGAGCGAGATAAAGATAAAATACAAATAGAAGTTGTTGCTGATAGTGTAAAAGTTAGGGAAAGTAAAGAACCTAATTCTAAAGTAATAGGGTATATTTATAAAAATGAAATATATACTGTTATAAGTGAAGATAAAGAAAGCCAATATAAATGGTTAGAAATTGAAACAACGAACGGTATTAGAGGTTATATTGTTGGCATTGAAGCTTATGTTAAAAAATTAAAAACTACAGTGATAATAGAAGAAGAACAAAAGCCTGATATAGAAGATAATGATATAAATAACACTGAAGATGAAACTAATAATAATATAAATAATGCTAAACCTAATAATGGTAATAATAATGCCACAAATGTTAAAAAAACTTTTAAGGTATATTTTAATACAAATGGTGGAAATTCAATAGAACCAAAAGTCGTAAATGAATGGGAAAGTGTAGGGGCTTTACCTACTCCAACAAAAGAAGGTTATATATTTCAATATTGGGAATATGAAAATGCAATATATAACGATGAAATGTATCTAATTTTACAAAATGATATAACATTAAATGCAATATGGAAAAAGGATATACCATATGAAGAAAAAATAAAAGCAAGAGATGTACTTGACAATATAGTTAAAAAATATGGTTATAATACATACCCAAATGGTGGTAATAAATACATTAATGTCAATGAAAATATTGAAGTAGCAATTTACTTTACACTAGGAAATGGTATGGTTATTCGTTATCATAGTTGTCCTCAATATTATTGTTTTTATAATTGGAATAAAATTCCTACATTTTGTTCTATAGAACCAGATGAAGTAAACCATGATAAAATGGAAGTACTATTTCCTTATGAAGAACAATTATTTAGTGATGTGGATAAAATTTATAACGAATATATAGCAACAGGATATACATTAGAACACTTAGAACCAACTAATTATGATTAATTAATATTATGCAAAATATGGTATAGTGCATTTAATTTACTAGACCTTTAATATATTTTTTTTGGTGTCCCCTTAGGGATTCGAACCCTAGACCCACTGATTAAGAGACAGAGTGCTTACTTCCTTTTTTTAAAGGTTCCACCATGTTTTCAAAAACCTTAAGCAATCATTTTTCCCCTTATTTTAAGGGGCTTTGCTTTGGTTGATGTATCCATTATAGTATTTTTTAATTGGCTCGACAATAGCCTTTTTTATCGAAAAATCACTTCCAATAGGTGGTGTTTTGTGTTATAATGTCATAAAAAGAAGTTTGATTTTATGATGTTAATTAGTGAAAGTGAGGTAATGATATGAAAAAAAAGTTTAAAATATTGAGCATAATAGTAATTATTATACTTATATTAGTTGGTGGTGTTTGGGGTTCTATAAATACAAAACAAGATATGGAAGATAGTGAAAGAAGAAATACGATGACTTTAATGGAATATATAAAGACACATGAAAGTCCTGTACTATACTTTGTATCAAAAGAATTAAAATGTGATGCTTTAGATAATATAAAGTTACTTACTTCTGATCGTTTAATAACAAAAGATAATGAAATTTATGATATATCTTTTGATAAATTATTCAGTAATAATCAAAATTGTAAAAAAATTGAAACTAACATTAATATATCTAATATACGAGATGGTTTTATCTTTAGTAAAGATAATAAATTTTATAATATAAGTGATTTCGAAGAGGTAGGAATAGCAGATTATTTACAAATTTATTTATTAGATAAGAATATAATTAAAATTATTGAAAGTGATTATGATGAGATTAATGGAAAAATAAATTTATTAGTTTTCAAAAATAATAATATATATAAACAAACATATAATATAACTAACGGAGAAAATGGCTTTAATAAAATTACATTTGAAAAAGAAGAATTATATAAATCGTTAGAAGAATATGGGAATATAAAGCATATAACTTTTGAACCACATTTATATACTAATAGTGATAAAAATATTCAACTATGGAAAAGTACAATAAAAACAATTATAAGTGATAAAGGCTATTATTATTTAAATGAGGTAAAAACAGATGAGTGTACTAAATATGTAGATATAGAATGTGAGTTTGAATTAAAGGAAAGTGAAACATATAAAAGGTTTAGTAAAGATATTAAGTTTCTTGGTGAAACTTTTACAGTATTAAGTGATAATTCTATAGTTGAAACGAGTATATTTCGAAAAAATTTGAAATATTAGTATAAAAAAATTTGTAGAAAGCCATTTAAAACTTGCAATTATAATTACTTGTATAGTGGCAATTACTATTATAGGTGGTATTATAACTTTTAGTATAACAAAAGAAGATGATATTGTTTCTGTACAAAGTAATGAGCGAGATAAAGATAAAATACAAATAGAAGTTGTTGCTGATAGTGTAAAAGTTAGGGAAAGTAAAGAACCTAATTCTAAAGTAATAGGGTATATTTATAAAAATGAAATATATACTGTTATAAGTGAAGATAAAGAAAGCCAATATAAATGGTTAGAAATTGAAACAACGAACGGTATTAGAGGTTATATTGTTGGCATTGAAGCTTATGTTAAAAAATTAAAAACTACAGTGATAATAGAAGAAGAACAAAAGCCTGATATAGAAGATAATGATATAAATAACACTGAAGATGAAACTAATAATAATATAAATAATGCTAAACCTAATAATGGTAATAATAATGCCACAAATGTTAAAAAAACTTTTAAGGTATATTTTAATACAAATGGTGGAAATTCAATAGAACCAAAAGTTGTAAATGAATGGGAAAGTGTAGGGGCTTTGCCTACTCCAACAAAAGAAGGTTATATATTTCAATATTGGGAATATGAAAGTGGGCATTATAATGATCAAATGTATTTAATTTTGCAAGAGGATATTACATTAAATGCAATATGGAAAAAATATATACCGCAAGAAGAAAGACAAAAAGCAAGAGAAGTCCTTTATAATATAGTGGAAAAATATGGATATTATACAGATATAAATGGTGGATATAAACTTATGTCTGATAACAATAATATATCAATACATCTTTATTTTACTCTTGGAGAAAATATATCTATATATTATCTTAGTAATCCTCGGTATTATTGTTATTATAACTGGGATAAAACACCTACATCATGTTATATAGAACCAGATAAAGTTAGCCATAATAAAATGGAAGTACTATTTCCTTATGAAGAACAATTATTTAGTGATGTGGATAAAATTTATAACGAATATATAGCAACCGGATATACATTAGAACACTTAGAAGCTACTAATTATGATTAAATAATATTATAAGTTATAATGCATTAAAAAAAGTCTAGTAAATTATTATGTTTACTAGACTTTTAATCTATTTTTTTGGTGTCCCCTTAGGGATTCGAACCCTAGACCCACTGATTAAGAGTCAGTTGCTCTACCAACTGAGCTAAGGAGACAACTTAAAATACAAAGAGATTATAACATTTTATTAAATCTTTTTCAATACTTTAGAGTAAAGTTTTTGTCAATTGATTAATAAAAAGCTTTTAAGTACATAATAAATTCTTTATAATTAAATAAAGGTGGTATTTCGTGAAAAGCAAAAAAATATTATTGATTATTATAGTAGTTTTAATATTAGTTATAGGTTCTTTATTACTAAGACCGGTATTTAGTAATAATAATATGGAAATTATAGATAATTCAGTAGATGAAATAGATATATCTTTAGGGGTTAATCCTACAGCAAGTGATTCTTCAGTTAAAATAAATAATAACAATATTTACATAAATAAGGGAGGCATTTATAATATTTCTGGAATTCATATAAATGGAACAATTTATATTGATACTACTAATGAAGTTACTCTAAATTTTTTAGGAGTAACAATTGTAAATGAATTAAATAGTGTTATAGATAATCGTAATTCTAGTAAAATAATCATCAATTTAGCTAATAATACTAATAATATTTTAAGTGATGGTGGAACAAGTAGTGGGGTTATAAAATCTGTCGGAGATATATTTATTGGCGGTAGAGGAAAATTACTTATTTATGCTAATATGAATAATGGTATAGAATCTAAAGAAAACTTAGTTATAGATGGCCCAAGTATTTATATTAGTGCTATAAAGGATGCTTTTGTAGTTAATAAAGAATTTTTAATTAATTCGGGTAATATTATTGGCATTGGTAATAATACAATGAAACTTCCTAACGAATTATCTAAACAAAATGTTATGTTATTTAATTTTCCAGATAAATACTTAGAAAACACAACTTTTTCGTTAGTAGATAATTCCAATGAACCAATATATAATTTTGTAGCTTTAAGAGATTTTAATACTTTAATCATTAGTACTCC
>ERZ1643249.2913-NODE-2913-length-15531-cov-9.096601_pt1 | contig 15531 bp, 17 predicted proteins | sample MGYA00579263_ERZ1643249 | MGnify/ENA primary metagenome ERZ1643249 (study PRJEB29033, sample SAMEA4952264) | chicken gut metagenome | biome: Broiler Chicken; feature: Gastrointestinal Tract; material: Caecum | place: Ireland | collected 2018 | study: Broiler...
ATTAAAGAGAGTGACTAACCGCCAAAGCAGTAACCCTAGATTTCTATTCTAGCAAGTTATTGCTTTTTAACTTTTCCACGTGTGTCCGCAATTTAAACACTTTATTCTACCTTTATTTCCCATTTTTGAACCTAAGGCTGCACCAGCAACCGCTCCTAATCCACCTGTACTAGCTGTAACAGCAGCCCCTAAAGTTCCTCCTATAACAGCACCACTAACAGTTCGCTTTTTCTCATAAAATGTTAAACTGGTACTATGGCATTTTGGGCAAAATGCGATTTTATTTTCTTTTAATTGCTTTAATCTTTCCTTTTCTAATTCTTTTTTTGAAAGTTTCTTTTCAGCTTTCATACGTTCTTTTTTTTCTTGTTCACGACGTTTTATCTCTTCATACTGTCTACAAAACTCTACATCAACCTCTTGTTTTATTGTTGTACATAGATGTTTATAAAGTGATATCAAACGATCTATGTTATTAGTTTCTCCCACAACTTGACGGATTTTACCATCTAGCATAGCATTTAAAACCAAAGAAGTGGTTGTAACATCAACTTTTTTGATTTGTGAAATAGAACAATACCCTTTAAGTCCAAACGACTGATTAAAAAATAATCCATTTTTTCTGAGTTCAATCGAGCCGTTTACCATTGGTTTTATTCCGTGAATTTTGCTGCACGATATAGACTCGATTTTACCAAAAAAACCACTATCTTTTTTTAACTGTGAAAACCTATCTTTTGAAACAAAAAAATTATTTCTGTTCGGACTAGTTGCAGATGTTTTATATTGTTTTTTACACGTATGGCATTTCATGTTATGAAGTTTTCTACCACAATTTGGACAATTCATAAAACCCCTCCTTACATAAAAATCTAACATAAAATTACAATTATTTCATTTCTTTTTTAGAATACTATTTTTACACAAGTTGGGATTTTAATACACTACGACCTTCTATTTTGCTTTTTTTATTTATAAAGTCTACAGTTGCCTTTCCGATTAATTCTTTATCCAAGTATAGATTTATTATCGCTTGCTGATTTCCGCTTTGCTGCGGCATAGCAACCTGCATACCCTGCATAATCTTATTTGCCACAATATCCAACCACTGGGTATTATTTTCTAAAGGCATAATAACCTCACGACCGCTTTCTCCCGCGATAAAAGGCTGTGCGGAAGAAACGATACCGCCACGAGCCATCTTAGGCGCTTTCGTAGAAGTTTTTTTGCCACTTGAACCACCACTAAACCAATTGCTAATACTCTCCTTAGTATCATTCCACCAATTTTTAATTTTATCGAAATACGGTTTACATTTGTTTGCTGCTTCCTTAACCTTATCTACTATTTTGAATTTTTTGCCGAAATAGATTCCTGCCTCGACTGCAACAGCTCCTATACCTCCGCCAAAGACCGTGCCTAACGCCCGTAATCCTACCTTGGCTGCCGTACCCACAGCATTTTTTAAGACAAACTTACTGGCAAATCCAGAAGCGCCTTTTGCACCTGCATTTTTTGCTGTCGGAGCTATTTTTGCCAATTCATTCCCCGCTTTAGAGACTGCTGTTTTGGTTCCGTTCGCTATCGTAAATGCACCAGAAAATGATTTTGACGCATTGCGCCCAACGGCGCTTGCGTGAGAGGGCAGTTTAGATACCTCTGTCTGTACTTTGGTCATTTCTGTTCTCACTGCATCTGCGGCTTTAAAATTCCTAGAAAGGGAGCTGGATGCGTTTTTGGATGCCATACCTACATATGTGTTCATCTTATTTAATTCTACCTGAGATTTTAAAACTTCGTTTCGTACGACATTAGACATGGTAAAACTTTTGCCAAAGGCCACGCTTGCAGATCTTCCAACTGTTCCTGCGTGTGCTATAAATTTATCAAATTCCGCTTTAGCCTTTAACACTTCGTTTTTTACAGTGGTGGCAATCTGAAACGCTTTGGCAAATGCCATAGACGCATTTTTTCCAGCAACTTCGGCTTGTGTAACCACATTAGATAGATCTACCGTTTCTTCGTTAGAATATTGTTTTTCCGATATATCTTTTTTATTACTTGTATTTGTTTCAACACCTTTTATCTTATTAAACAACTTTTTTATTTTTTCGATATTGTCTCTTACAGGCTGCGTTAATTTTAATCCTGCCTTCCACGCATTGGAAGCTAATTTTGCAGCAGTCGAAAATAATGCTGTAATCGGGAATAAAGCTATCTTTAACCCCTTAACAGCTGCACCAGCCGGGAGTAAAAACAACACCCAGAAATTTTTTACAATATCTAGCGCGCCGTCCCATATCTGTTTCCAGTCACCGGTCATGAATCCAGATATTATATCTATTAAACCGCTCATGGCTTCTACCGCGGAGTCTAACACATCTATAAATATATTGCTAATTACGCCCGCTATTTTCATAAAAATTGGTGTTAATTTTTCGATAATAGGCGATAGCTTTTCAGCCACTATTGCCCACAACTCCAGGATTTTTTCTATTAAAGAACCAATCCTATCAATTAACAATGACATCGCTGGATTTTTGTCTGGGTTTAATTTGTCAAAAAGCGTGGTTAAAACTTTTAATACAGATTCTCCGATGATTAAATATAGATTCGTAAGCGATGTTACAACTCTGTCCACGACAGGCTTCAGCTTTTTAAAAATCGGTGCAATGTGCTTTGCAATGGCTGTTGCCATATCCGATAGAGCCGCCGCGGCTATGCCGAAAACATTGATAAAGGACTTCATCACAGGGTTCTTTTGTGGGTTTAAGGCATCCATAAATGTTCCCCACGCATGCACCGCCAAATCCAATGTCGAAACAAAAACCGTTCCAATCGCAAAACCTAAGTCATGGAATTTTGGCGCAAGCATTTCAAATATAGGTTCAAAAGCTGTACGAATAGCCGCCGCACTCTCCTTGGACTTTTGGGCAGCTTCGCCCAATGTAAACATAAACTTGTCCATATACGGATTGATATCCGGGTCAAACGCTTTGAAAAATCCTTGCAGCATGGGTAGAACCGTTCCGTTTAATGCGTCTACAAGCAAACCGAAAGCATTTGCCGTAAAACCAACAAATCCATCTACAAACTGTTTATAGCCTACATGGGCAAAAATCCCTTCCAACGAATTGCCCAGTGCGGAAAATACGCCCGCAATCCCTTTGCCCAGCTCCTTAAAGCTGCCCAAAATATCAGGACTGTATTTTTTAAAAGCGTCTACCCACGGTGTAAACATATTAGATAGCGTTGCCCGTATCCGCTCCATGGCTTCCAGCCATTTATCAGGAATCTTCGTAATCTGTTCTTCAAACGGGGAAATGTCCGGCATTTCAAACGGCGGAATATCTATACCAACAGGTGTGCTACCGATATCTGCGTCGCTTAATGCGTCTGACTGGCTGCCAAAATTAAGCGTATTGATTTCATCGAAGCCCGCAAGTGTACTTTGCAGTTTCTTGGCTTCTTTGCCTGCGGTGCTCAGGTTTTTACCCATTTCTCCCGTCTTGTTTGCACCTGTTGCCGTGTTCTTGCTTACAGCTGCCGTTGCCTGATTCATGCGCTCGATCGCCTTATTCTGCGAATCTACCACATTGTTTGCGGCATTTTTCCCGAAAAGCGTTTTGACAAACAGCACCGTATAATTTATAGCTTTCGTTATCAGCTGGATAAACTTTGTAATGTATGGAATAACGGCATTCACGATCGGCTCGACGGCTTTTCCCAAATCCGCAAACGCAGTTTGTAATTCCAGTCGCACCTGTCTGCCCTTTATCAATTCAGCATTCATCTGTCGGTAGGCGTCATTGACATTTGATAAGCCGCTTCCTGCTAAAGTGTTTAGCACATAATTATGCGCCGTACCGTTCTTGATGGCTTCTTGCAGTCCCGCATTAAATTGGTCAAGATTTACTCCAAGCCTAGAGAGAAGTTCATCGAATGGTCCGATACTCTTTCCCGTTGCCAATGTTTCTTGTAAACCGTCTGCTAAACCCTCTATTTTAAGCGTATCCGAGAAGGTGATGGCAGCACCGTTTAATTCGTCAACAATTCGCTTCAATGCCCCGCCCTTAAATCCCGCAGTCAGCAGATTATTCATAGCTTCGACGCTGGAATCTACTTCTCCGGTAATCTCATAGATTCGTGAGAATTGCTCCTGCACGGACTTCATGCTGTTTCCCGTTGTCGCTGCGGTTGTTTGAAGTCGTGCCAAATCTTCCCGAAACTCTCTGGTAGATTCCGTTACCCCAGCCATAGCCGCACCAATAGCGGCTACGGAGGCAGTAATGGCTTTCGCAGACTGTGCAACCCGATTGCCGAGGCTTTTAAATCTGTCACCCAAACTATCAAGGCTTTTTCCTGCGCTTTTGTCCAAACCTTCAATGCGCTTAGATACTTCCTTCATCTGCTGCTCAAATTTCTTTGTCTGTGCGGTTATCAGGACTTTCAATTCATCTACCGTTGCATCATTTGCCATTTTCATTCACCTGCCTTTTATACTGGTTGTAACGATCAATATACTGCATTAAACGCATTTTGGAAGTTTCCAATTCTGCGTCCATCACAGCTTCCGATTCCTTTGCTTCTTCATCCTCAAAAAGATGTCCGAACGCCGTTTTGAAATCAGGCATTTTATTATCACCGAACAGCCTCGACACGCTTATGCCGATTAGATCCGCATGCGTGTATAAGAGGCTTGCTTGCTTTTGCATTTCGTACTGCTCTCGTTTTTTATGGGCTTTCATCATCAGAACAATTTCAGCCTGCGTGCTGTTCCAATAGGTTTCAATGGAGATGCCGCAAGGCAAACATTCTTCCAACTGCCGCATAAAAAAATCATGAAAAAAATGGGGTGATTTAAACTCCGCCCCATTTATGCGTTTTTTACTTCTTCGTCCTCGTCGGTTTCGGTATCTTCGCCTTCTTCGTCTTCCGGTATCAATCCCCCATCTTTGAAAATATCAATAATCAGGTCGGTTGTTTTAAAAATATCCCAACCATCCGTAATCATTTTATCATATAGCTTATATGTTTTTTCTCTTGATAGGGTGGGATGTGATGCCCTTAAGCTGTGGAATAAAATTTCACACAGATGTGTGACCATAGGGAGTTTCCCTGATTGCATTTGTGAAAGTATTTCCATTGGATTTTGTCGCAAACTGCGCTCCAATGCGACCATTTCACTTGTAGTCAATCTGAAATTCCAATCTTTACCGTCAATTGTTTTTGTGATGTGTCCGCTCATATTAAATTACCTCCTCTTGGTTTTCTGTTTGTGTGACCGTGCCTGTCGGATGTGTTGTATCCACATCACTTGCCAGCTGTAAATTGGCAGTAAATTGCAGCACGCCGTCCACCTCCACCGCTCCGGTTTTAACGGACACAGCGGCTTTGAAGCTAAACGCCGTTCCGTCTGGATAAGTAACCTTAAACGGATATTCGTTTCCGCTTGCTTGCAGCCTAGACAAGACGCGGAAGCAGCTCGTTTCGCTACTGTTGTCATAAAGAAATTGAAATGGCAGCGCGCCATAATCGGCAAGCCCCGGAATAGATGTTTTCACCGCATCATCAAGTGTTGTGGTATCTAAACTTTCGGGATCACCGCCCAACTCTGGGATGGACTGTAAATCATTTATCTTTTTATAGCTGGTTCCGCCATCCTCGGAATAGGACAAAAAGCAGCCCCTTGAATGTAAACCTTTTTTTCTCATGGTCTTTACCTCCTATTTTTTATAAACTTGAAGCGTGTCGTTATCGACAACGCCCTCAAAACGCATTACTGTGTGTTTTAATCCGCTCGGATCAGGTACATCCGCCTTGCTTACCCTTTTAAAACCACATGAAAAAAACACCTCGTTTACTGTGTTGACAGCATTTGAAGTGCTTGTTTTATCCCAAATATCAATTTTGTACCGAATGAGCGAATGCCTCTCCACACCATCCACAATTGTGTATGGCATATTTTTTTCCTCTGTGTACTGCACGGCAGGGAACCTTGCCCAATCCTGCGGGTATTCCCCGCTTGTATTCAGAAAGTGTTCCCGCAACAATTCATAAATCAGCGGTTTGATGTTCAGCATTTTTTACCCGCCTTTCTTTCTAATGGCTGCCCGCAAATCTCCACAAAGCTTTTCCTTTATGGCTTCTTTGTTTTCCGAAAGTGCCGGATACAAGTAAGGCTGCGCCTTCATACCTGCCCAATCCGTGTTGTACTTAATGCTTTCGGGCGACTTTGGCGGACTGGGTGATGCACTGCCTCTTTGTCCAGTACCATACTCAACATACGGCGCATACTCGCAATTTGTAAATACCTTTCCTTGTACACCTTCCGAGGATACATAGGTTTCAGCTTGTATGCTTTGCCGCAAAGTTCCACCGCCGCTTTTTTTATTCACAGGGGCATTTTTCTTCGCATCACGCAAGACCAGACTTGTGCTTTGCTGAATACTTTTTTCCACTACAGCCACTGAATTTCCACCAAGATTATTCAGCTTTTTTATCAGATTGTCTACACCTTCAATGCGGCTCATAGGATTTTCTCCAATTCATACTCTTTATGCCTTGTGTAGTTCTTAACAGAAATTACCTTGTAATCTGGTGTTGCTTCCGAACCTACATAAACGCAAACTCCATCATTCTCAGAGATATCTTCGTTTCCATCATAAAGCATATTTAAAATATAATTTAAGCGGTTTCCATACACTTCTGCTTGGATGCGTCCGCCTGCCGGATAAATGGCAGCTTCAAATAGAACTGGTTTTTCAGAGAATGTTTCAACCGTTCCACCTTCATCATCTTGTGTAATTTCCCTTTTCTTATAGAAATACGGCTTTTTGTTGCGGATGCCTTTTACCATGGCAGCAGCTTTTGCCAGTCTATACATATTCAAGCGGGCAATTAAATTCGAGGGAATATCTGTTTCATAGCTGGTAGAAATCGAACCTTCTGAATAAGAAGTTACCCCCTCATCACCAATTCTGCGATAATACAAAATGGCAAGTTCCCTCTGAATGGTTTCTAATTCGGGTAAAAACTCAATCCGATTCGTATAATCTAGGATTACTCGCTTGGCATCATCCAAAAGGACAAGCAAAAGTGCATCTTTTTCTTTATTTTCGATGGGTATATTTAAACGTGTTTTCAGTTTAAGCATTTTAAGCACCAGCCTTCTTCACACAAATTTGAATTGCAGCATGTCGTTTATTTAGAATAAATACATCTTCAAACGATTCCTCAAAGTAAACATATTTACCCTGACTCAACGCGCTAGGTGACTGCAACTGTGCAAAAGAGTAATTTACAATAGGCAAAATTGCACTTGGGTGTACAAGGAGCATAGCCATATCTTTCGCAGAAGAACTTGGTGTAAAGCCGCCATTACCAGACGCATTAAAAGTATATTCTGTTTTAAATAAAGAAGTAGGTACAGATTTTACAATAACTTCATCAACACGATTCACAATACGTGAAATGTCTTTTGTTCCGCTGGTTCGCGAAATAGCAATTGCATTATCAATTAGTGTTTTTGTATAAGTATCTACATAAAGAACTCGACCAGAAACAGGGACAAGTGCTTCATCCATTGTATCCATCATCGAATCAAATTTTGTTAAGATATTCTGTGAGGTTAATGCAGCCGCCTCAGGCGTAATTGCCTCTTGTGCATTTTTCAACTTGTATAAAGTCGAAAACATCATTGCATCTAATTCTGGAAATTTTTGCGTTTCATTGAATGTCTTTGTGATATTTGTGATTGATGCAACTTGATTACTTTGATTTACATCTTGTGGATGTACAAGAGTCTGCCAAATACGGTGATTGGATAAAGTTTTTGTTTCCCAATCGTTCGAGAAGTTTTGGCTAAAATCACCAATTGTTGCACGGCTTCCGTCTGTGCGTCCATTTGTAGAAAGCAACGGAATTTTTACAGTTTTTGCATCTACTGGCTTATATTTGTTTGTGTTCTCATTGTTCCATAATTCCCCAGAATATAAAACAAATGGATATGCGTTTGCTAATTCTCGTGCATAAGATTCTGCATAGTTTACTGGCATTTTTCATCATTCCTTTTTTAATTTATTTTTTCGCTCCTGCAATAGGTTGGAAATTGAATTCAAATACAGTATCACTGGAACTGCTTTCAGACCCTTTTGGTGGCTCACCTTTTAGTTTTTCATTCACAGCTTTTTCGACCGCGCTTTTAAAAGCTTTTTCCACAGCGATTATACTGCTGTTGCAACTCTCGGAATCTGTGAAATTTAGCGTTTCAATCAAATCTTTAGGAAGTCCTTTTTCCGCAAGTGTTTCATATGCCTGCGCCTTTAATTCGCGCGTTGTGATGTCTTTCTCACGTTGCTCAAGTTTTTCCAATCGCTTTTGTTCTTGATACTTCGCCTTTTCTTCTGCCTTCATCTTTGCAAGCTTTTCAGCCTCTGTCTTTGCCTCTTCAATTTTGGCAGTATAATCCTTTTCCCACTTCGCTTTTTCCTTGCCTAAACGTTCAGAAATGATTTTGTTCAAATCCTCTTGTGTGAAAGTTTTCTGTTCCGTTTGCTGTTCTTGTGATTCCGTTTGGTTTTCCTCCGTGTCTGTTGCTTCTTCTGAAAAAAACTGTAAATCAAGCTGGTACTTAACAAATTCTTTTTTCATTTTCATTCCTCCAATTTAACGCCCTCGGCTTATTTTGTCCATGTACCTTTTTACGCCTTAAACAAGTTTTGGGCAAAAGAAAAAGCACCTACAGTTGTAAATGCTTTATTTCTTCAAATCTACCAGCATATCTAAATGCAATTCAAAAAGTTCGTCTACTGCACACTCAAGGTTAAACCTTTGCACGCCCCGAACCATGCGCCCATCCATGAACAGCGCTCCCTGCTTAACCTCTACAGCGTGTAGCCCCGTTTCATGGAATGGCTCATAAGTCTTTTCAAAAATCTCAGGCTTACACGGATATACTTCACCGTCCACCCCTGTTATAATCCAATCACCGACAGAGGCTTTCATTTCACCCTCTAAAGTCGGAATGATAAATTCCTCATCCGTTTGGTACGCTTCAATCGGAATCGGCTTTTTTATAAATTTTGCCATGTTCTCACTCCTTTTACGCAAAATAAAAACACCTACCATATGATGATAAGTGTTTTACATTGGCGGCCAATCTGTTAATTTGGCACTTTCTTCTTCCCAGTATTTCAGGTCTTTCTCCCGTTCTTCCGGTGTCCAATCATCTGGATTTAGGTGTAAAATATCTTTGTAGTATAGAGATTTCGATTTGTCTTGTTTTTTGTCTTGTTTTAACTTTTTATCTCTTCCCATAAAATACCATACTCCTTTTTGAATTCCTCGATGACTCTTAAGTGAGCTTTTTCTATGCCTAAATTATATGGCTCTGTCAAATATTTGTCAACGCGTTTATCAAATATGCTAGGTAAAAAAGGTTTATCCCCATGCCTATATTTGAACACTCTACCATCATGCGTAACGACAATGCCGAATTTATATCGCCTATACCCAGATACTGCAAAATCACTACCTGTAGGATATAAGTTTGTCGGATGATTGTGCATAGCTATCATGTTATTTTTATATTTTTCTTTGAACGGAATAAACTCTTCAACCGTCAATTCAACACCAAGCTCATTTTTACCAGAATTTTTTCTTATCAGCAACTCTCCGGTTTCCGCATCTATTATATATAAATCTTCTCCGTCAGTCCCATTCCTGTGCGTAAGCATTGCTATAGCGTAGCGTCTTACAGCATCATTCACCTTGGAATTATTAGTAATTCTGCTGAATTTCTTTCTAAACTCTGCTGAATTGATATATCCCAAGTCAACTATGTTGTTGCCTATCCGTTTTATTCCTTGTGAGTACGAACCTTTTTCCGAAATATCAGTTTTAACAAAAGTCCTTTTCCACTCCTCATACTTCATATTCGCAGGCACTTTGTAATTCTCACCTGTATCTGGATCTCTTGCGATGCGCGTCCCCATGCCTGCCATATCTACTACCGGAATAGATGTGCTTCTACAATGCGGATGAAATGGCGGGTGGTTTACACCAATCTTAATTTCATCAATCGGAACAATATCACCATCCTTTTTCTGGCATATCTGAGAAGTACGCTTATCCAAAGTCGCTAAGATTTCAACTGCTTCAACGCCATTATCCTGCATAGATAAAAGGCTGGATTGCTCATGCATATAAGCAACCTCTGTACGAATTAAGCGGTGCGCCGCAAACTTGCCTTTGTCCATCTCCCCTTGTATGGTTTTAACTAAATTTTTCTCTTGGATAGCCTTAGACATTTTCGTCCAGCTTTTACCACTTAACAAACCGCTTGTAACAATTTCATTAAGGCATTCCGCAAGATAATCCGTGTTTTTCCAAACTCTGTTGGAATAATTTCCCCCACTCCACGGATTAGCTAAAATACCTTTCATAGTCTTTTCACTTAGCTCTGCCACATACATGCCGTACCCGATACCTTTTTGAAAATCAAACGCTGTCTTGTAATACGATTCTTCTATCGTATCTAAATAAAGAGCCTCTGACTTTGTAAGTTCCACATCTGCCAGCATTTTCAGCTGCATATAGATAGATTCTTTCAAAGCCTCGGCTCTTGTTATCCTTGCCTTGTACGCTTGAGCGTTAATGCGGGCTTTTAGCCAGTTTTGCACTTTTTTAGATTGAACCTTCGGCAAGAGCTTCAGCATAGCCTTATAAACAAAATTTGGGATTTTTTGGTTTAAAATGCGTTTGGCTTCTGCTGCATCCAGCCCGTTCTTTAGTTGGAGATTCGCAAAGATATTTTCTATATCCGCATTTAAGTTTTGGACAGCTTGGTCATAAGCAGCTGCAATTTGGAAAATGGTTTGATCGGCGTTTTTTTGTGATTCATGTACACGACTTTCAGCACGATTTTCCCAGTACGTCTTACTCCTCATCTTCTATTCCGTCTTGATTTGAATCATCGTTATTTTGTGTATCATCGTATCCCATTGCTGCTTTTTGTCTCTCAATTGCCTTTTCTTTCTCAGCATCCAGCTTTGATAATTCTTCAGATGCATCGATTTCCTCGTCGAACCTTTGTAATCGTGTTTCATGGCTCAAGAATCCGTCTGTATCCATTGCGATTCTTGCAAGCATCTCCTCATCAATTGGAAGTGACCGCTTCATTGTGATATTTACATCCGAAACGTCAATCATATTTGCCCGAATCCTTTCGATATTAGAAATGAGTTTCAACCGTTTACGCAACCCTTGCTTGAAATAACGCTCTTTTGACTTACCAAGCTGTTCAAATGCAATCAACTTGTATTTAATAGCAACACCTGAAGAGTTACCAATGAAATTATCATCCGTAAGATTTGGCACCTTGCTAAACGCATGGATATCTTTTTTGACTGCATCTTTTAGAATCTCTGTTTGATTTTCATCAAGTTGCTTAACTAACCAACGTGCATCGCCATCTTTATCGAGTTCAATTATTTTATTCTCCGTGAGGAATTTGACTGTTTCTGTCATTTCTTCTTTTGTGTCTCCTAAGCTTTGGCCAATCAACACAAGAAACGCATCTACAAGCTGCTCTTTATCATTTATGCGGTCAGATTGTAATTTGTTATATGCATCAATTAAAGTTATGACTCCTTCAAAATCACCACGCAAACGCTTGTTGTTCTTATATTCGATTACTGGCACATCTTTGAAGTAATGCGCAACTGTTCCTTGCGTTTTATAGTTTTTGTCGGTTAATCCGTCAGTTTCATATGTTATCACTTCATCTTTTGTGTACACATCAACAATATAGATTTCTTTGTTGTTCTCTTTTTTGCGTCTGTACGTAACCGCAAAAATCGGTTTATGTTTAACGCTCGTATCACATACAACAAATGTATTCAGTGGACTCATAACAGCCAATTCTGGATACGGTGTTTGTTCCTCATTCATATAGATTAATTCATGTCCTAAGCCAAAAACACTCATATCCAAGGCAAGCTCACTGTTATGGCTGTCCTCATCTATGAGTGTAAATAATTCGTTTAACTGATCAGCACCATCGCCTGCATAACTTACAGGGTTACCAAACACATAGTTTGTTGCCATATCCGTAATGTACTCAGCGTGATTGCACACAAGTTTATTGTTCGGGATTTTAGGATTGTCGAAGGTACGTCCTAAAATTTTATGGTCACCATCATAATACTTACTTAACATTTTATACCTTTCTACGTTCGAAATATGCACTTTCATACAGCTTACAATTGCATCGACTGTAATCTCTTCTATGTCCTTGTAAATCGCCATTTTATCACCTACTTGATTCCTAACATTGATTTTTTACCAACACCGATTTTTCTCTTTGAGTTAAATTGTTCCGCAACCCCAGTTGTCGCATCTGGCGCATCGTCGTGTTTGTTCTTCCCTTCACGCTGATACTTGTTCATGGCTGCATAATAATCCGGCCATTTATCTTTCCAATTAATAGGGAAGTAAATATGTTCCATAATCCATGTGCTGTTAGAAAGAATACGAGCAATTTTATTTTGCGACTGGTGAAACCACTCAATTTTTGTTTTATTGCTGTTTAATTCTTGTTGCAATATCCGCTCAACACTTCTAGCGAAACCACGCCCACCATTGTTAGATTCGATTTTTGCGTGATTTACACCGTATGAAAGATATCTTTTCGCAACCTCTTTTTCCGTAATTTCCATCCCATCTTTTGTGTAATAGACGTCCAAAATATAAGCTTCTTTGTTGTACTCCCCATAGATGATATTGCAAAGGTAATCATTACCTGTATCCGCTGTGTCACAGTATGCTTTTACACTTGTAAACAGTGGATTACCACTCTTATCTTTTGGAATATCTGTACATGTCTTAAATGACGTGTACAAGCGACCTTTAAGATCAATTGGCTCTTGTTGGTAGTTTGCACTTGCAATGTCTGCTCCCATAGCTTTTTTCTTTGCCTCGTACGACTTACGAGAAAGAATTTCTTCGCATAACATTGTTCCATCATCTTGCAAAGCCTTCATGGAAACGTGACGAACCTTTGCTCCCGACTCCTTGAAATGTTCCAATGCTCGTCCTGCTAAATCGTCAGAAGCCCAGCGAGTCATGATGATTATGATTTTCCCTCCCTCTTCCAAACGGGACAGCATTGTATTTGTGAACCAGTCCCAATGCTTTTGTTTTACAGTTTCGTTATAAGCTTCTTCCGCATTTTTAATTAGGTCATCTATGATTAGCAAGGATGCCCCAAATCCTGTAGCTGTACCAGTTGGAGAAGTAGCAAGGTAGTTGTTATATCCACCTTCTAAACTCCATAAGTTCATTGCACCATCGCCTTGTTTTATTCTTGTGTTCGGGAACACGTCGGAGTAAACAGGATTGTATGGGTCAGCTTTTAACTCTTGGATTGAATTACGAACGTTTTTTGAAAACATCATTGAGAGTGTTTCGTTGTATGAGCCTGTCATGATTTTCTCATTCTTGTTTTTTCCTAACACCCATTCCACGAAAAGTGATGCCGTTCTTGATTTGCCATGACGAGGTGGTTCATTAACAATCAAAACTTCATCATCAGAATCGTAAAATTTTTGAAATGCATCGCACAAATCAGCTAAATATTTTCGTTCATGTTTATAAAAGTCTGGAGCTTTAAGATTGCAATAAAAAAAGAACTCGCGTCTGGCAAGTTCTGTTTGTGCTCCTAACTTTATTAGTTTTTTATCCACTGTCTATCAGCTTCTTAAGTTCTTCTGTAGATAAACTTTCAAATGGATTATGCAACGTTCTGCTATGATCAATTTCTTTCTTATCTCTCCACTCCGCAGGTTTTCTATTCTTAAGCCAGAATATCTGTGCTGTCACGTCTGGCTGCACCTCTTTCGTGACAACCTTAGTAACTACAAGTTCACCTTTGATATTTTCTTGTGTAACTTCATCGTACTTATAACCTAAAGCTCGTTTTAATAATGCGTTTTCAACTTGCCTGTCGATCACTTCTTTGCCCTTTTTTAAGGTGTTATAAATGTTAGGATACTTCTTTTTCCAATCAATCAAAGTTTCCCTTCTAATACCCATATTCGCAGCTATTTGTTCATCCGTCAGTCCGTCTCTTGCCCAGCCTTCAATTTTAAGCAAGCCCTCAGGCTCTAGCCATTCTTGATATTTGCCTTTTGCCATCAGGCTCACCACCTTTTTAAATTTTAAAATAAATACCAAAAAGACACCCGTATCGGATGCCTTAAAAAAATAAATAAAGAGAGGGATGTTATTCTACAAAAAAGACACCGCCGAACAACCGAAGGTCATTGCCAGTGCCTCTCTGCTTTTTTTGTCACATTACCATAATATCATGATTTTACACCTCAAAAGTGTCATCATAGTGCCAACTTCTTTAATACCCTAGATGAACAGCCACCGAATTGATGATTTCCTTCTTCCATCGAAAAGCCGTTCTTCGTGAGATATGCAACTCGGAAGCCACGCCATCAATCGTAAATTTCCTTTCCCAGAAAAACATACGCATAAATGCCTGTTTCTCGCTGTCTAGGCTCATATAAATCATTTCGACCACTCTGATTATTTTGTCCAGCCGTTGCAGCTTGCTTGATAGACTTACAGCAATCACTCTGTCCTCTGTCGGCTTAGTTGGCAAATTTGATTTCCCTCCACCTACATTTTCATCGTCGAATCTTAGTGCACCATACAAAATATCTTGCTTTATCTGATCATATTCCAGCTTGTATGCTTTGTAGCTTTTTATCTCGTACTCCACATTTCGTCTTTGCAGACTTATCATATTCATTCACACACCCCTTTTAAATTTCGATTTAAGCGGTTTTAATACATACCCGCTATCTAACTACTAAAATAAATTTAAAATCGATTTCAGATACCGTTTAAGCTAAATTAGAAGGGTACTAGCTTTTATAACTTCCTACCTAACCTTTGTATTTTTTTGAGCGGCTTACATCCAGCACATTTTTCTTTCCAATGCTGACGCCCTCTACAAGATGTACCACCTTTTGGACACGCTCGACAATGCATGTCTATTAACTTGCCAATTTCCAGAATTATTTCGCGCTGCCTTTGCTTTTGCTTTGAGGTTCTGAATTTTCGTGACGGGCATAATTCTTTTGTAGCTGCTTTACTCATCGGTTTCGCCCACAATCAGTTCTGTTGAGTGTTTGTCTCTTTCACGTTCCACCAACTCCATTATGCAATAGTTTGCCAAATCCATAAGTGTATCTTCGATCGACTCATCGTTCACTTGCTGCTCTATGCCACTCATAAGTCGCTTTAATCTTGCGTATTTGTCATGTATTCTTATCAGGATGGCATTTGGATATTCTTTTCTCATTTCTGCAAAAGAATCGCCGTAGTCGTTGTTTTTTTGCATGTAAATTGTGTTTAAATTTTCGCATATTGCTTCATGCAGCGCTGGTTTGTTATCTGTTATTATCCACATCGATATAAGCCCATCGCTGCATGTCTTGCAAGGTTCTTCGGTAGCTT
>ERZ1643249.2914-NODE-2914-length-15530-cov-5.274895_pt1 | contig 15530 bp, 12 predicted proteins | sample MGYA00579263_ERZ1643249 | MGnify/ENA primary metagenome ERZ1643249 (study PRJEB29033, sample SAMEA4952264) | chicken gut metagenome | biome: Broiler Chicken; feature: Gastrointestinal Tract; material: Caecum | place: Ireland | collected 2018 | study: Broiler...
CCGAGCCTATCGCAATCGCTTATGCGGGAGCGGTTGCCAGAAAATACCTGCCTTCTATACCAACAAAGGTCGTGGTTTCCTGCAGCGGAAATATCATTAAAAATGTCAAGGGAGTGACTGTGCCGAACTCAGGAGGCCTGAAAGGGATCGAGGCGGCAGTGATCCTCGGGATCACGGGAGGAGACGCGAAAAAAGCGCTGGAAGTCCTTCAGAATATCACAGATGAGGACAGGGAGCGCACAAAGGAACTGATCGAAGACGGGCTCTGTACCTGTTCTCTGAAAGAAGGGGTCGCCAACCTGTTCATAGAGGTCCGGGCAGAAGGCGGCGGAAACCGGGCGGCTGTCCGACTGGAACATGAGCATACAAATATTACATATGTCACATATAATGGAGAGGTAATTTATGAGGACAACCACACATATGAGGATAATCAGGCGGACAAATCTTCGTTGAATATAAGGGATATCGTGGCTTTTGCAAATGAAGTACGCATTGAGGATGTCAGAGATATCTTAAACCGGCAGATAAAGTGTAATTACGCGATTTCCGAGGAGGGGCTGAAAAAGCCATGGGGCGCGGGAATCGGACATTTTGCAAAGGAACAGGGAGAGGACGTACGGTGGAAGGCGATCGCGCGGGCAGCAGCAGGTTCTGACGCGAGGATGAGCGGGTGTCCCCTTCCGGTTATCATCAACTCTGGTTCAGGTAATCAGGGAATGACCTGTTCCCTTCCGGTTATCGAGTATGCCCGGGTGACAGGGAAACCAGAGGAACAGCTGTATCGGGCTCTGTGCGTTTCCAATCTGATCGCCCAGGATCAGAAGCGGTATATTGGAGCCCTGTCTGCGTACTGTGGGGTCGTGTGTGCCGCCGCAGCATCAGGAGCTGCCATTACATATCTGGCAGGTGGGACGACAGAACAGATTGAGAATACAGTTGTCAATACGATCGCCAATGTGGGCGGGATGATATGTGACGGAGCAAAACCAAGCTGCGCATCCAAGATATATTCTGCTTTGCAGGCAGCCTTTCTCGGTCATGACATGGCAATGAAGGGAATCCGTTTCGAGGCAGGTGACGGCCTGGTCATGGAATCTGCGGAGGATACAGTGAAAGCAGTCGGCCATGTGGGAAGGGAGGGGATGAGACAGACAGATATTGAAATACTGAACCTTATGATCGGTAAAACAGAAGTGTAAGGTGCATTCATAAAGAAGGAGGGAAAAATGAAGAAACCAAAGATCGGCATAGCCGCAAATATTTTGATCATGGACTCAGGCATGATGCCGGGTATATACCGGGCATATGTGAATAATGATTATGTGGAAAGCCTTGAGAAAGCGGGATGTATCCCGGTGATGCTGCCGGTCCTGTCTGACCTTGCGGATGTCAAGGAGCAGGTAATGGGACTTGATGGCATCGTACTTTCAGGCGGATGGGACATTGATCCTTTGTTGTACGGAGAACAGCCTCTTATGCAGCAGGGTTTTACAATGAGCGAGGTGGACCGTTTCTTTCTCGCTGTGATACAGGCCGGAGATGAGCTTTCTATTCCGATATTCGGCATCTGCAAAGGGATGCAGGCAATCAACGTAGCATTTGGAGGGACGCTCTGTCAGGATATCGGTTCTCAGATGAAACATTGTCTCCAGCATATGCAGAAAGCGCCAAGGTATGATCCGACCCATAAGATCAGTGTGGAGAAAGCGTCTTTCCTGGAGAGTGTATTAGGAAACGAGGCGATGGTAAATTCTTTTCATCATCAGAGTATAAAGGCGGTCGCGCCGGGATTTTACACCACTGCCAGTGCGGACGACGGGGTCATTGAGGGTATTGAACGCACAGAAGGCAGTTTTATCTGCGGTGTCCAGTGGCATCCGGAGATGATGGCAAAACATGAAAACAAAGTTATGATTCAGTTGTTTCAGGCATTTGCTGATAAATGCAGATAACAGGAGGAAAACAAATGAAAAACAAAAAGAAATTTGGTCTTATCAGTATTATTCTGCTTGGCATGAACGCCATTATTGGTTCGGGGATATTCCTTTTGCCCGGACAGGCGTATGACCTTGTAGGGACAAGCAGCCTGTTTGTGTTTTTATTTATTACGCTTCTGGCAGGTTCGCTGGCGCTCTGTTTCGCAGAGGCTGCCGGGCTGTTTAAATCAAACGGCGCGGCTTACATTTATGCAAAGGAGGCTTTCGGAAATTTTGCTGGATTTGAAGTCGGGTTCATGAAATATGTGGTTCAGCTCATTTCGTGGGCAACCATGGCGGTAGGGTTTGTGACCGCTCTGGCAGCCATTTTCCCAGAAGCTTCTCAGGGAACTGTGCGCAATGTTATCGTCGTAGGGCTGATCGTTGCTTTGAGCATAGTAAATTATATCGGCATTGATGTGGCGAAATATGTAAACAATGTGGCAACTGTCGGTAAGCTGGCGCCCATCATCATCTTTATAGCAGCTGGCATCTTCTTCATCAAAGGAAGTAATTTCCAGCCCGTTGTTCCTGAGGATCTGTCTGTTGCCACCTTTGCCGAGGCGGCGATACTTATCTTTTACGCCTTCACAGGGTTTGAGGCGATCGCCGGAGCTTCGGAGGAGATGGACAACCCGAAGAAAAACCTTCCCATTGCGATCGCAGTGGCGATTGGCTGCGTTTCTCTGATCTATATCCTTCTTCAGTTTGTGAGTATCGGGATACTCGGAAGCGATCTTTCCGGGACGGAGACTCCTGTAGTGGATGCAATGTCTACGTTTATGGGAAGCGCGGGAGGCACGCTCGTAACAGTCGGAACGCTGATATCCATCGGCGGCATCAACGCGGCCAATTCGATCTTCGTGCCCCGCGGCTGCCTGGCTCTGGGGGAGAGAGGGATGCTCCCGCCCATTGTGAAAAAGATGAGTAAGAGAGGCACCCCTGTTGTGGCAATTGTGATCTCGGCGGTGCTGGTGATCCCGCTGGCTCTTTCGGGAACCTTCACCCAGCTTGCCGCAATCAGCGTGATTTCCAGATTTACGCAGTATATTCCCACATGTCTGTCCATTATTGTATTCAGGCGCAGAGGGATGGAATCCACATTTAAAGTGCCCTTTGGATACACGATCCCTATCGTAGCTATACTGGTAAGTATCTGGCTTCTTTATAACTCGGATCCGGTCAGGCTTGTGATCGGGCTGGGAGCGTTAGTGATCATTGTGCCGATCTACTTTGTTATTAAAAAATATAATGAAAAGCACGGCTATGAATTTACCGATGCAGAGTAATGCCTAATGCCTTTTCAAGGATTTTTATGGCAGAATGGACGTGATTCGTAAGCGGGGAACAAGGAGTATAAGGAAAAATTCAGGGAGGCAGATATGCCTCCCACAATCGTGCCTGCAGCCATATGTGTGCTCATAGGTATAGCATGATCAAAGAAAAGGGTGAAAAACAGGGTGAAATCTGCTATAATTAAACCCGTGGGTAAGGATCACACATACAATGCATACCTGTATAAAAATCATATAGAAAAGAGGATCATACAATGGATTATAAGATTACGGGATATAAACCGGAAAAACTGTTTCACTTTTTTGAGGAGATCAGCGCCATACCAAGAGGATCAGGCAATGAGAAGGAAATCAGCGATTACCTTGTGAAATTTGCCAAAGACAGAAATCTCTGGGTATATCAGGATGAGGCGCACAATGTCATTATCAAAAAGGACGGAAGCGAGGGGGCGAAAGATAAAGATCCGGTCATGCTTCAGGGGCACATTGACATGGTGTGCGACAAGCTGGCAGGCGTGGAGCACGATTTTGAGAAAGACGGTATTGATCTTGTTGTAAAAGACGGTGTGCTCTCCGCGAACGGGACGACTCTCGGAGCGGACAACGGTGTGGCCGTCGCCCTGATGATGATGGTATTGGATGACGATGAAATCAAGCATCCGCCCGTAGAGTGTGTGTTCACCACAGAGGAGGAAGTAGGACTTAACGGGGCACAGGTTCTGGATAAATCCCTTATTACGGCGCGCACGATGATCAATATGGATTCAGAGGAAGAGGGAGTGGCTACAATAAGCTGCGCGGGCGGACTGCGCATCCAGTTTACAAGACCGGTCAAGAGAGAGGCGGCAGAGGGAAGCCTTGTATCCATCAAGATTAAGGGTCTGCTGGGAGGACATTCTGGAATGGATATCAGCAAAGAGCGTCAGAATGCCAACCTTCTTATGGCGCGCGTGGTGGATCATCTTATGAAAAATACAGACGGAAAGCTTGTAAACTTTGCCGGCGGTACAAAGGATAACGCCATCACAAGAGAATGTGAGGCATCCCTTATCTATGCAGATAAGGCGGAGGCAGATAAGGCGGAGAAGCTGGCGTGTGCCCTTGCCGAAGTGCTTGGAGATGAGATCACGCCGGATGAGCCGGACTTTGCGTGTGAGATCTCTGCAGAGGAGGGAAGAACTGCATCTGCGCTCCCGGCAGATGATGCCAAAGCATTCATCAGCGCGATCCGTCTTGCGCCAAACGGAGTGTTCAGCCGCAATATGAAAATGGATGGATTCGTAGTCACTTCATCTAATATGGGTGTTGTAAAGGCAGATGAGGACTGTCTGCTGATCGTTGTATCTCCGAGGTCATCTGTGGCCTCTCTTCAGGAGAATACAAAAGGCCGTTTCCAGACCTTAGCGGATGCATTTGGATTCGAGGCAGAATACAGCGGAGAGTATCCGGGCTGGAGCTTTGCGGAGAAATCAAGGGTTCGAGAAGTTTTTGTAGAGAGCTACCGTGAATTGTTCGGAAAGGAACTGAAGCTTGAGGCGATCCATGCGGGACTGGAGTGCGGACTTTTCTCAGAGGCGCTGCCGGGATTGGACGCTATTGCGGTAGGGCCGACACTGTATGACGTGCACACGCCGGATGAGCATGTGCCGCTTGACTCTTTTGAGAGATTTTATGAGCTGCTGAAGGATGTGCTGGCAAGGCTGGCAAGATAGACATAAGGAGCTGATAATAATGTGGGAAGAGTATTCAAAGTATTATAGCAAGAGCCCGGAGGAGATTGTTCGCGCGTATATGAAGAACCTGGATAAAAGAAAGGCGCTTCTTATACTTGCGAATGTGGCAGTGATTGTTGTGATGATCAGTGCGCTTTTAAATAGCGATGAGGCGGTTCTTTCGTTTTATATTATGTTCATCTTCTGTATTCTGGCTGTTTTGGGATTCAGCACTGTTTTCAGAACAAAGAGCGACAATGAGTTTGCCAGGCTGCAGGATATCCTGAATAAGGACTGTGATCCCGTAAAGTACCAGGCGGTGATAGAACTGCTTATGAAAAAGGATCGGTATCAAAGAGGAAAGATGAAACTCACGCTGGAATATGCGATGGCTGATTACTACCGGAACAAACCCGCAGAAGCTTTGAAACGTATAGCAGGGGTTGCATTCAAATCTCCGAAAAATGTATCATGGGTCCGAAAATATAACATTGAAGTGCTGTGCCGGCATGCGGTCGGGGATTTTAAGGGAAGAGACGAGTGTGTGGAAAAACTGGAGCACTTCCGCCTATCCTATAAAGCTGGAACGATGAACCGCCAGATCATGGATAATTTTATGATGGAACTGCATGTGGCTTTCAAGCCTCTTGACCAGTGGGGTACGACGGAGAAGGCGTTTGTGGAACAGAGAATCGTACTGGCAGATAACAGACTTACCCGAATGCGCTGGCAGCTTCGCCAGGCGGAATATGAACTGCTTTACGGAGACAGAGAAAAAGCAGAGCATATGCTGCATGATTTAGAAGGAGCTCCGGCTGTGCCAAGTATACAGGCATGGATGGGACGGTTGCAGAAGATCAAGGAAAGAGAGCGGGCAGATGACAGAAGGGTTTTATAATAAATTAACAGACGCACTGGAAAAGTATGAGGGTGATATCTGGACAGAAACAGTGCTGGACGGGGAAAATGCCGGGGAAAAACGTCTGCTCACAGGTACAGCCGGATATTTCCGGACGGGAGATAAAGTAGCGTCCGCTGACTGTACGCACCGTGTCTTCTGTGAGCGTGTGGGGCGGATTCCGAAGCTTGTTATCTGCGGCGCAGGCCATGTATCCATGCCTGTCGTCCGAATGGGGAAAATGCTGGGGTTCACGGTAACTGTGCTGGAGGACCGCCCGAAGTTCGCGGATAACGCAAGGACAGCAGGAGCAGACAGTGTCTTGTGCGAGCCGTTTCACACGGGTCTTACAGAGATCAAGGGAGATTCAGATACATGGTTTGTGATCGTGACCAGAGGACACCGCTATGATACGGAGTGTCTGGAGGAGATCCTGAAAAAGCAGCACGCCTATGTGGGAATGATGGGCAGCCGACGCAGGGTGGCGATTGTGAAGGAGCAGCTTGCAAAGAAGGGAACGGACAGAGTGAAACTGGAGAGTGTCCATACGCCGATCGGCCTTGAGATCGGGGCGCAGACTCCGGAGGAGATCGCGGTATCCATCATGGCGGAAATCATCCAGGTCAAGAACAACCGGGAGAAGTCGGGCGGATACTCGAAAGAGATTCTTGCCGCGCTTCTGGATGGAGAGTCCAGAACGGGAAAAGCCGGGGGCTGCGGCAAAGAGTGCAGTGTATCCGGAGCAGAACAGAAAGAGAAAAAAGTTCTCGCGACGATTATCTCCAGGAAAGGCTCGGCGCCGCGTGATGTGGGAACGAAAATGCTGATTCTGGAAGACGGCTCGACGGTGGATACGATCGGGGGCGGCTGTGTGGAGAGTGAGATCATACAGAAAGCTCTGCTCATGATGCGCGCCGGAAAACCGGATTTTCAGATCTGCAGTGTGGACATGACGTCGGAAGCCGCGGAGGATGAGGGTATGGTCTGCGGAGGCGTCGTGGAAGTGATGCTGGAATACATTTCACGGTGTTAAAACTGCATTTTACGAACAGATGGTATTTTTTGTTGACACAATTTTTTGCAGATGTTACTCTAATTATATAGAGCATACTTATATAGGTTCATAATCGGTTGAACGTCTCTACCAGCCGCCGCAAACGGCTGACTATGAGTATGCGGGATGGGGAACGCGCCATTCCGCGTATGGGAGAGGAGACAGACTGATGAATGAACCTGTTTTTATTTTAAAAGGAAATATTATATACAGTAAGGACCTGACGGAATTAGCTGTCTGTGAACACGGGTATCTGGTGTGCCGGAACGGTCTTGCGGAGGGCGTGTACCCTACTTTGCCATTTAAACTGGGAGGCAATCCTATCCATGACTATGGAGATTGTCTCATCATTCCGGGACTTGTGGACCTGCATCTGCACGCGCCCCAGTATTCTTTCCGGGGGCTGGGGATGGACATGGAGCTGCTGGAATGGCTGGAGACGAACACATTTCCGGAGGAGTCAAAGTATAAGGATATAGAGTACGCAAAGAAGGCGTACACGATCTTCGCGGATAATATGAGAAGAAGCGCCACAACCCGGGCGTGTATCTTCGCTACTATCCACAGACCGGCAACTCTGCTTTTAATGGATCTGATGGAGAAGGCAGGGCTTTCCACCTATGTGGGGAAGGTCAACATGGACCGCAACGCGCCGGATTATCTGCGGGAAGAGACGCAGGAGTCGGCAGCGGAGACTCTGGAGTGGATCAAGGATGTGCTCCACAGAAAATATGAGAATACACGTCCCATCCTGACGCCCCGTTTTACGCCCAGCTGTACGGATGAACTGATGGAAGAGTTAAAGAAACTGCAGATGCGGTACGGGCTTCCCCTTCATTCCCACTTATCCGAGAACAGGAGTGAAGTAGAATGGGTCAAAGATTTGTGTCCATGGGCTGAGTTTTACGGCGACGCCTATGACCGGTTCGGGCTTTTCGGGGCAGACTGCCCTACGGTTATGGCGCACTGTGTATACAGCGATGACAGAGAGATCGCACGGATGAAAGAGAACGGGGTCTTCGTGGCCCATTGTCCCGAGTCTAATATGAATGTGTCATCGGGCATTGCCCCTGTGAGAAAATTTCTGGAGGATGGGTTGAATGTCGGGCTGGGAAGCGACGTGGCGGCGGGGTCTACAGAAAATCTCTTCCGGGCCATGGCTCACGCTGTGCAGGCGTCAAAGCTAAGATGGAGGCTTATGGATGAAAACCTTGCTCCGCTGACCGTGGAAGAGGTATTTTACATGGCGACGAAGGGCGGAGGAGGATTCTTCGGGCAGGTCGGAAGCTTTGAGCCGGGATATGAGTTTGACGCGCTGGTGCTGGATGACTCTGGATTATCTCATCCTCAGCCTCTGGATATCAGGAGCAGGCTGGAGCGGATGATCTATCTGGCGGACGAACGTGTGATAAAAGCAAAATATGTAAAAGGCAGAGAGGTTGATCTTTCATGAGCGGAGGTGAGTGTATGAAAGAAAAGGACCATATTATTGGAAAGAGTGTGAAAAGAGTAGATGCTTTCGAGAAGGTTACCGGACGCGCGAAGTATGTGGACGATCTGTGTGACCACAATGTTTATGTGGCGAAGGTGCTCCATTCTGATATCGCCCACGGATATGTGAAATCCGTGGATACATTAGAGGCAGAGAAGATCCCCGGAGTAGTGAAGGTCGTCACCTGCTTTGATGTGCCGAAGAACTATTTCCCCACGGCAGGACATCCGTGGTCCACGGAAGCGGCTCATCAGGATGTGTGCGACCGTCTTCTGCTGACAGACCATGTCAGATTCTATGGGGACGACGTGGCGGCGGTAGTGGCGGAGAATGAGGTGGCGGCCGCACAGGCTGTGCGCGCGATCAAGGTAGAATACGAAGAGCTCCCGTTTGTACTGGACGTACACAGGGCGATGGAGGATGGCGCTCCCCGGCTTCACAAAGATTATCCCCACAATATACTGGCGCACACTTCCATTCGAAACGGCGATTATGAAGAGGCTATGAAAGAACCGGGGCTTACAAAAGTGGAAGGCTGGTATCAGACTCCAACCGTGCAGCACTGCCATATCGAGAATTTCATCTGCTGCGCGTACATGGAGCAGGGCAGGATGGTAGTCATATCTTCCACCCAGATCCCCCATATCTGCCGACGGGTAGTCGGGCAGGCGCTGGGAATTCCATGGGGGCAGGTGCGGATCATTAAGCCGTATATCGGCGGCGGGTTCGGCAACAAGCAGGACGTACTGTATGAGCCGCTGTGCGCGTATCTGAGCATAGTGGTTGGCGGAAGGGCGGTAAAGCTGGATGTATCCAGAGAGGAGACATTTGCATCTACGAGAGTACGGCACGCCATCCATTTTCATATCGTGTCCTATGTGCGCCCGGACGGAACATTCGCGGCGCGCAAGTTCGAGAGCTTTTCTGATCAGGGGGCATACGCGTCCCACGGACACAGCATCGCGGCAAAGGGAATGGGCTGTTTCCCGCAGCTCTATCCATGTCCGAATATCGAGGCAGATACATATACGGTCTTTACAAATAAATCTGTGGCCGGAGCTATGAGAGGTTACGGCATTCCTCAGGCGATGTTCGCCATGGAGAGCCATACAGACGATGTGGCGCGCGCCATGGGCATGTCACCTTATGAGTTCCGCATGAAGAACGTGATGCCCAAAGGGTTTAAGGATAATTTTTCAAAAAATGTCAATTACTACGACAGCTTTCGGGAGTGTATGGAAAAGGGCAGGAAAAAATTCAATTATGACGCCCGCCTGAAAAAATATGCTCATCAGGCAGGAGAGATCCGGCGGGGCGTCGGGATGTCTGTATTCTGGTACAATACTGGAGTGTGGCCCATCTCCCTTGAGACATCAGGGTGCCGCATGGTGCTCAATCAGGACGGAAGTATCCAGGTACAGGTGGGAGAGACGGAGATCGGACAGGGAGCGGACACGGCGTTCGCCCAGATGGCGGCAGAAACAGTGGGAATCCCCTTTGATATGGTGCATGTGATATCTACCCAGGATACGGACGTCACACCCTTCGGAACAGGAGCATATGCATCGAGACAGACCTATATGGCGGGCTTCTCCATCCGTCAGACCGGCCAGCTCTTAAAGGAAAAGATTTTAGAGACGGCACGCGATCTGACAAGGCAGATGAAAGAGAACATAGACATTGTAAACGGGGATATTGTCAGGATTTCTGACGGGGAAGTGCTGATGAGCCTGGGAGAACTGGCGACAGAAAAGCTGTATAGTCTGACGGACAACGGACATCTGACGGCGGAGAGCAGCTACCAGATCAAGAACAACGCATACTCGTTTGGGTGCACATTTGTGGAGGTAGAAGTGGATATCCCCGGCTGCCGCGCTCAGGTGACGGATATGTTAAACGTCCATGACTGTGGAAAACTCATCAATCCCGCACTTGCCGAAGCGCAGGTACACGGAGGCATGAGCATGGGTATTGGCTATGCGCTCTCAGAAAAACTGCTTTTTGATGAAAAGACCGGAAAACCGCTCAACAATAACCTTTTGGACTACAAGCTGTCCACATTTATGGACCATCCGGATCTGAAGGCGGCTTTCATCGAAAATTATGAGCCTACAAGTGCATATGGAACAAAGGCGCTGGGAGAGCCGCCCACCTGTTCGCCCGCCCCGGCGATACGAAACGCCATCTTACAGGCGGCGGGCGTGGCGCTCAATGAGATACCGATGCGGCCGCATCTGTTATTTGATGAGTTTAAAAAAGCGGAACTGATCTGAGAAAGGTGGCGTGATATATGTATGATATGAAAGCACTGTATGAGGCGCAGAGTGTGTCCCATGCTATAGAATTACTAAAAGAGCATCCAAAGGCCCAGATTATTGCCGGCGGAAGCGACGTTCTCGTGCAGATGAGAGAGGGAAAACGCGCGGGCGTGGAACTGGTGAGTATCTACGGTTTGAAGGAACTTCGTGGCGTGAAGATGGAGGAGGACGGAACACTAAGGATCGGTTCTCTGACCAGCTTCTCCCACATCACGAAAGACCCGCTCATCCAGAAGTATATCAATGTTCTGGGGGAAGCGGTGGATATGGTGGGCGGACCTCAGATACGCAACATCGGGACTATCGGAGGGAACACGTGCAACGGCGTTACATCCGCGGATTCGGCATCCACGTTGTTTGCGTGGGACACGGTGATCGAGCTGACCGGACCGGACGGAGTGAGACAGATTCCCATCAAGGATTTCTATATCAAGGCAGGAAAGGTAGATCTGCGCCCGGCGGAGCTTCAGACGGGCATTCTCATACGGAAAGAATCCTATGAGGGATACGCGGGGCATTATATCAAGTATGCCATGAGAAACGCAATGGATATCGCTACCCTTGGCTGTTCTGTCAATGTGAAGCTTTCTGAGGATAAGAAAGCATTTACTGATGTACGTATTGCCTATGGTGTAGCGGGTCCGGTTCCTATGCGTGCCGCTCACGCGGAAGAGGCCGGAAGAGGGCTTCCTGTATCTCCTGAGAGCATCGAGAAGATCGGTGATACGGTTCTTGAAGACGTGACGCCACGCGACAGCTGGCGGGCGAGCAAGGCGTTCCGTGAGCATATCTCAAAAGTGCTGTGTAAGCGTGCGCTCAAAGAGGCTGTCAAAAGAGCGTGCGGAAAGGAGGCATCGTGATGAGTGAGGATAAAGGATTTAAGAAGCAGTATAAACTAGTGCGGTGTCGCATCAATGGCGTGGAGCGGGAGACTATGGTGGATGTGAGAGCTTCCCTGACCGATATGCTGCGCAATGACTACTCTCTGACAAGCGTGAAGAAAGGCTGCGAGGTCGGTGAGTGCGGCGCCTGCAATGTCATTATCAACGGTGAGTGCTTTAACTCCTGCATTTATCTGGCTGTGTGGGCGGATGGCAAAGACATCCGCACTCTGGAGGGGCTCATGGGACCAAACGGGGAACTGTCGGATATCCAGCAGGCGTTTATCGACGAGGCGGCCGTTCAATGCGGATTCTGCACGCCGGGAGTGATTATGAGCGCCGTGGAGATTCTGGAAAATGCAGAGACAACCGGGAAAGAATATACACGGGAAGAGCTGAGGAAGCTTCTGTCAGGACATTTGTGCAGATGCACAGGGTATGAGAATATATTGAATGCTGTGGAAAAGACGATGAAGAAGAGAAAGGGAGAATAGTTATTTTAGGAATATCGGGTATCGACAATGGATGTAAATGAGAATGTGTGAGAGCAGTCAGAAGTTGTCATCAGCGCTTTTATGTGTAAAGAGAAGAAGCTGGAAACGAATTTGTATCATTCCCAGCTTCTTCTTTTTTTATATTCATTTAGGAGTTTGGATTTATCATAGCAAATAGTACTTTTTGCGTCTTTACAGATGGATTCTGGTTCCTGTTTTGCCCAGGATTCCGTCTTTTGCTTTCTCAAGCAGAGTAATCAGCGCCTGTCTGCCAGGCTTGGATTCCGCGAAATCAACAGCGGCCTCTATTTTTGGCAGCATGGAGCCGGGAGCAAAATGTCCTTCGTTGATGTACTGTTTTGCCTCGTCTACTGTGATGTCACCAAGCCATTTCTGCTCCGGTTTCCCGTAATTGACAGCGGCCTTTTCCACAGCAGTGAGGATGATAAGGAAGTCGGCATCCAGTTCTTTTGCCATCAGGCAGCTTGCGAAGTCTTTGTCAATAACTGCGCTGGCGCCTTTTAAGTGATTGCCTTGACGTATAACGGGGATACCGCCGCCGCCGCAGGCGATGACTAGATCTCCGGAGTTTACCATGGTGCGGATCGTTCCGATCTCCACGATTTCCTGCGGCTTCGGAGATGCGACCACACGCCGGTAGCCGCGTCCGGCATCTTCTTTCATGATGTAGTCGTATTTCTCTGCCATCATATCAGCCTGTTCCTTTGTCATGAAGCGTCCGATTGGTTTTGACGGGTTTTCAAACGCAGGATCCTCCGGGTCAACTCTTACCTGTGTGATCATGGTCGCTACCGGGATGTCTGTGATCCCTCTGTTCAACAGCTCTTCTCTGAGCGCGTTCTGAAGGTCATAGCCGATGTAAGCCTGACTCATGGCTACGCAGACGGAAAGAGGTGTGTTCGGCTGCTGGGGATCTTCGTGGGTAAGTGCGATCATGGCGTTGTTTACCATGCCGACCTGCGGGCCATTGCCGTGTGCCACAACAACTTCGCAGCCTTCTTCGATGAGGTCTACGATCGCTTTTGAAGTGATCTTCACAGCCTTCATCTGTTCGGGAAGGGTATTGCCGAGGGCGTTTCCGCCAAGGGCAATGACGATACGTTTTTTCTTATCCATAGTGTGCCTCCCGCTTTTTATTCTTTTACAGCGGCGATTGCCTCTACTTCACAAAGAACGCCCTTCGGAAGTGCTTTTACCGCAACGCAGGAGCGTGCCGGTTTTCCTGTAAAGTATTTTGCGTAGACCTCGTTAAATGCCGCGAAATCAGCCATATCTGCAAGGAAGCAGGTTGTTTTGACAACATCTGTAAATTCAGCGCCCTGGCTCTCAAGAAGAGCTTTGATATTTTTCATTACCTGCTCTGTCTGCTCTTCGATAGTCGTTCCGACTACCTCACCTGTCTCGGGTGAGAGTGGAATCGCTCCTGAGAAAAATGCAAGACCATTGTAGATGATTCCCTGTGAGTACGGTCCGATAGCTGCGGGTGCGTTCTTTGTGTCAACATATTTTAACATGATGTATTACCTCCTGATATTTGTGTATTACAGTTCACACATCTGCAAATGGAGTTTCTGTGAACTGCAGCAGTTGTGTTGTTTTCGGGGCAGATATGATGTCTGCCCCGTGTGTGTGCTTAAATATTTTCAGCGGATTTTACTCAAATACGCGCGGTGTTCCTTTTTCTTCCAGCTTCTTAAGAATAGCAGCCGGATCAGCGAACTTCGCAAGGAAGATCATAGCGGCGATGATGTACGGCTTATAGCTTGCTTCTTTGTAAAGCGGATCTCTGTAGCGGTCGAATACGCTCGCGTCAACTTCGCCTTCCTCGCAGCTTACGCCTGTGATGTCAGCCGGCAGACAGTGCATATAGAGAGCCTTGCCGTCCTTTGTCGTCTTCATCAGTTCCTCTGTGCATGCCCAGTCTTTGTGCTGCGCGTTCTGAGCAAGAAGCTCCTGCTCAAGAGTCTTGATTCCGTCGAAGTCGCCGTTTCCGTACAGCTCTGTACGTTTTTCCATTGCCGCGAACGGAGCCCAGCTCTTCGGATATACGATGTCAGCATCTTTAAAGGCCTCTGCCATGTCGTTCGTCTTTGTAAATGTACCGCCGGATTTCTTTGCGTTCTCAGTAGCTACGGCCTCAACCTCCGGGAATACCTCGTATCCTTCCGGATGAGCCAGTACAACGTCCATTCCAAAACGTGTCATCAGGCCTATGATTCCCTGCGGAACGGAGAGCGGCTTGCCGTAAGAAGGAGAGTAAGCCCATGTCATGGCGATCTTCTTGCCTTTCAGGTTCTCAACACCGCCGAACTCGTGGATGATGTGGAGCATGTCTGCCATTGCCTGTGTCGGGTGGTCGATATCGCACTGCAGGTTTACAAGCGTCGGTTTCTGCTCGAGGATGCCGTCTTTATTTCCCTGTGTCACAGCGTCAACAACTTCGTGCATGTAAGCATTTCCTTTGCCGATATACATGTCATCGCGGATACCGATAACGTCAGCCATGAAGGAGATCATGTTCGCTGTCTCACGGACTGTCTCACCGTGGGCTACCTGTGATTTGCCCTCGTCCAGATCTTGTACCTCAAGACCTAACAGGTTGCAGGCAGAAGCGAAAGAGAAGCGTGTACGTGTGGAATTGTCGCGGAAAAGAGAGATGCCCAGACCGCTTTCAAATACCTTTGTGGAGATGTTGTTCTCTCTCATGAAACGCAGAGCGTCAGCGATAGTAAATACAGCCTCCAGCTCGTCGTCTGACTTCTCCCATGTGAGGAAGAAGTCTCCGTTATACATGTCTTTAAAGTTCAGCGCGTTCAGCTTGTCGATGTAATCCTGTAAAGTTTTCATTTTATTGGTCCTCCTTGATCTTATAAAGATAAATTTTGCTTTGTTATCATACTAAAAGTGCAGTTTCTCGCAGCGGGACACTGCTTCAACGAGTTTTACCCGCAATATGACTTCGGCAGTGCCGCGTATACAGCTGCACATGTCACGAGATCCTGTTTCCATGTCTTCTCGTTCGGTGCATGTGCCTGAGCTTCTGCGCCCGGTCCGAATCCGATGCACGGGATACCGTTTCTTCCCATGATGGACACGCCGTTTGTGGAGAATGTCCACTTGTCTGTCAGCGGACGGGCCTGGCGCATTTCTAGGGTTTCTTCTGCGCCGATTCTCTTGTCGCCGTACAGGGATGTGTAAGCTTTCTCAAGAGCTTTCGTTACTTTATGATCTTTTGGGATCGCCCATGTCGGGAAGTAGCACTCAATCTCGTAAACGCATCCTGTGTAGGATGGACGGTCATAGTTGTACATGGATACGACTACGTCGTCGCCGTATTTCTGTACGCTGGGAAGTGCGCGGATCTCGTCCAGGCAGCTCTCCCATGT